>Ga0209755_10000452_pt1 | contig 75009 bp, 57 predicted proteins | sample TergutCo191P1_FD_187301 | JGI IMG/M metagenome (GOLD analysis project Ga0209755, IMG submission 187301) | Cornitermes sp. P1 segment gut microbial communities from Petit-Saut dam, French Guiana - Co191P1 (SPAdes) (version 2) | ecosystem: Host-associated > Arthropoda: Insects > Digestive system...
GTGCCGCAAAGGCAATTGCATCAGGGTTTCTTGCGAGGGCACTGCGGAGCATTTCGAGTTGAGGTCCTATGTCAGCTTCGCTGGGAGGTCCGTCGAAAGAAACATCCACACCATACTCTTCACCGGCAGCGCGTGCTCCTGCATAGACTGCTTGCCAGAACTGATGTTGGAAGCCTTTGGATATAACAGCTACGTAGGAAATATCGCCGCCTCCGTCACCGCTTGGGGCTGTGGTGCCTCCGTTGTCGTCACAAGCCACAAGGGCTGTAACTAATAAAATTGCCAGAACGATTATTGCCAGTTTTTTCATTTCTATCTTCCTTTCTTTTTGTTTTATGCCATTTATTACTAAACAGCCTTTCTTTTTTTCTTTACCTGATTTGAACGTTTTGTGCGCTGTATATCGAGCAGGACCGCGCCTATGACGACAATTCCTGTAAAGAAAACTTGAATAGGGGCAGGTAATCCCATCTGCGTAAGTCCGATTCGCAGAACGCTCATAATGAAAACTCCTATGAGTGTACCTGTCAGAGAGCCTACACCTCCTGAAAGCGATGTGCCGCCGATGACAACTGCGGCAATTGCTTGCAGTTCAACTCCCTGCCCTGTGCCCGGGGTAATGGTTGTAAATGCGGCGGCATGAAAGATTGCGCCAATGCCTGCGCATAATCCGCTGATAACATATGCAACGCATTTCCAATTAGATGTATTGACACCGGAAAGGCGTACTGCTTCTTCGTTGCTGCCTATTGCAAAGATATATCGACCGAGTTTTGTTTTATTAAGCACAATAATGGCTATAATGAAAAATAGAATCAGCCATATTGCACCCGTGGGGAAGTTACCTATTCGAAGAAATGTGCTGCCAAACCAGCCGCCGCCGATGGGACTGGGAAATCTTTGTGCTTGGACGTTTGTTACGATGGAGCCCAGACCCGCGGAGACCATCATGATACCCAGTGTAGATATAAATGGCGGGAGACCGAGTTTTGTAATCATCATGCCGTTCAGCAGCCCGAATAATGTGCCTATAATCACAATAATAATCAGGCAAAGCCATAGTGGTAAACCTGCACCATTTTGGTAAAGAAATCCGCCTATAACAGCTGAGCACATCATGACAGTGCCGATGGAGAGGTCAATTCCTCCTGTGATTATAACAAAGGTTACGCCGATAGCCAAAAAGCCTATGAAATAGGAGCTGGCAAGGATATTCAAAACTGTAGGCCATGAGGCGAATCCTCGACCTGTAATGGTGAAAAATATGCATAATATAATGAGTGCTCCGAAAGCCAGCAGCTTTTCCAGAGGAAGTTTCTTTTTTGATGTGTTCATATAGTCGCCCATTCCTTTCATAACCCATTGGGTATTTGAAAATATGTTGCACCGGCACAGCGTAGACAATTATTCTTCGTTTGTGTGTGTCGTCCGGCTGAGGCTGGAGCCCTGAGTCGCGAGTGTCATGATTGAGTGTTGATTTGCTTTTTCAATTGGCATAGTTCCTGTATGGGTGCCCTCGCACATGACAAAAACCCTGTCGCTCATACGCAAAAGTTCAGGTAGTTCCGATGAAATCATTATGATGGATTTGCCGCTTTCGGCAAGCGCGTTCATTAGTTTGTATATTTCACTTTTTGCGCCTACGTCAATGCCTCTTGTGGGTTCGTCGAAGATTAGAATATCGCAGTTTCGTATGAGCCACTTGGCTATGACGACTTTTTGTTGGTTGCCGCCGGAGAGGTTTTTGACGAGTTGGTCAATGGATGGTGTTCTTACGTCGATTTTTTTAACGTATTCTTCAGCGGTTTCTTTGATTTTTGTGCCACTCACTATCCCTGAATTGGTGTAGTCGTCAAGTGATGCCAGCACCATGTTGTCGCTTATACTCATCCCTACTGCGAGTCCGTATCGTTTCCTGTCTTCGGATAGGTAGCCGATTCCGTATTTTACTGCGTCTTTGGGGGATTTTATGTCAACTTTGTAGCCGTTTACGAAGATGTCGCCGGACCATCTTTTGTCAGCTCCGAAGACAAGCCTTGCTACTTCTGTTCTGCCTGCTCCCATAAGTCCCGCAAAGCCCAATATTTCGCCCTGGTGCAGTTCAAATGAGATTTCATGAACGTCTTTGGAGTTCAGATTTTCGACTTTTAGGACAATCGGTGCGCTGTCTGATACTGCGCTTGATTGTTTTGGTTGTTCGTATGTTACGCGGCCTATCATCATGTGGATGATTTCGTCAATTGTGAGTTCGGTTATGTCTTTTGTGCCGACCAGTTCTCCGTCACGGAGCACTGTCACTCTGTCTGTGATGCGTTGGATTTCATCAAGGCGGTGTGATATGTATATCATTGCGACGCCTTTTGCTTTTAGTTCGTTTATGATGTTAAACAGTATGTCAATTTCGGCATCGGTCAATGTGGATGTCGGTTCGTCGAATACAATGATGTTTGCGTCGAATGATATGGCTCGTGCAATTTCTACTATTTGTTGTTTGCCTACTGTGAGGTTCATTACTTTTTCTTGCGGGTCTATCTGAACGCCGAGTTTTTCAAACAGTTCGGCTGATTTTTTGTTAATGCCTTTTTCGTCCAGAAAGAAGTTTTTGCTTTCTCTTCCTATGAATATGTTTTGCGCCACGGTCAGGTGGTTCATCAGGTTTAGTTCTTGATGGACTATGGATATTCCGGCGTCTTGCGCTGTGCGTGGGGTTTTAAAAGTTACGTTTTTTCCGAAATACAGAATTTCTCCTTCATCGGCTTCGTGAATTCCGGTGAGGATTTTCATCATGGTTGACTTTCCGGCTCCGTTTTCTCCAATCAGTGCCAGAACTTCTCCACGTTTTAAATTGAGGCTGCACCTTCTTAGTGCATGTACTCCTTGAAAGCGTTTGTCAATATTAACCATTTCAAGGATGTATTCTGCATTTTCAGAATTTTCCGATTTCATTTGGTCACCGCCGATCAATTTCTTAACTCTGGCGTCATGCCATTTTGCCGGAATTTGTATCAAGGTTGTTTAGCCGTGATTTTGAGTATAGCACATATAAGGTAGCAGGTAAACAAAAAAATTTTGTTACTTTTTGTTTTATTTAGTAATATATTACAAAAAACAGTGTAATTATTATGAATTTAGCGCTTCAAAAGTTGTAAAATTTTATTGTTTATTAGTGCAATTTAGAGAATTTCTCCGTTTGACAATTTCTGCTTTGGTTTTGTATCATACATACGTGATTTGGGGGATATTTTATGACAAAACATTATGTTTTACAGAAATACTTTGGTCATAGTGCGTTTCGTCCGGCGCAGGAGCAGGTTATTGATGCTCTTTTAGCGGGGCGTGATGTTATGGGTATAATGCCTACGGGGGCAGGGAAGTCTGTTTGTTTTCAGATTCCTGCGTTGCTTTTGCCGGGTGTCACCATTGTGATTTCGCCTTTGATTTCGCTTATGAAGGATCAGGTTGCGGGTTTGAGAGCCGGGAGCATTCCTGCTGCTTTCATAAATTCTTCTCTTTCTGCGGCGCAGTATGATGAGGTAATAAGCAAAATCAGTTCCGGTTTTTACAAGTTGGTTTATGTTTCTCCTGAGAGGCTTGAATCGGGTGTTTTTTTGGATTTTGCGTTGGGTTGGGATATTTCGTTTATTGCTGTTGATGAGGCGCATTGTGTTTCGCAGTGGGGGCAGGATTTCAGGCCCAGTTATCTTAGGATTTCAAACTTTGTTGCTAAGATTAAAGTTCGTCCGATTATTGGGGCGTTCACTGCTACAGCGACCGATGATGTCAGGTGTGATATTATGCGGTTGTTGGGGCTTGATAATCCTTTGTGTCTCACGACCGGTTTTGATAGACCTAATCTTTTTTTCGGTGTTGAGAGGCCAAAAAATAAGGCGGCGCGTTTTCATGAGTTGATTGCTGAGAGGGCTGATGTTTGCGGGGTTGTTTATTGTTCTACGCGTAAGGCGGTTGATGCTGTGTGTGGTGAGCTTCGCAGGCGCGGGGTTTTTGCTTTGAGGTATCATGCGGGGCTTGAGGTTTCGGAGCGGAGGGTAAATCAGGATTTGTTTCTCGGTGGTGGTGTTTCCGTTATGGTTGCAACAAATGCTTTTGGTATGGGGATTGATAAGCCGGATGTGCGTTATGTAATCCATTATAATATGCCGAAAAATCTTGAAAATTATTATCAGGAGGCGGGGCGTGCCGGGCGTGATCGTAATCCGGCTGAGTGTATTTTGCTTTTTTCGGAGGATGATATCAAGACGGCTGAGTTTTTTTCATCGGGTTTGCAGAAAAATAGTTTGCTTTCTCTCCGGGAGCAGAAGGTGGTGCGTCGGCTTGATGAGCGCCGGCTGGATAAGATGGTACGGTACTGTGAGGTTGATTCTTGTCTTCGTGCTTATATTTTGCGGTATTTTGGGGAGAGTCACAAGGGTTATTGCGGGAATTGCAGCAGTTGTTTGCGGCGTTCTGTTTTTCATAGGCTTTTTGGTGCGGTTTTTCGCAGATTCCGCAGTTCCCGCAGCTGATGTGCAGTTTGTTCCGCTTTGTTTCCGCTTCGTTTCCGCAGCAGATATGCAGTTTGCTCCGCTTTTTTGCGAGCCAGCGTAATCGTCTACACTGTTCTCGCAAAAAAGACTCCGCAAACTGCACATCTGCTGCTAGGTGTAGCGAAGTTTTTGCAAAAAGACTCCGTAAACTGTACACTAGCTGCTGCATTTATGCCAACGGGAAGTTTTTTTGCGCATTTTTCGATTTATTTAGTAACCGATGCGGTCAGCGTTAATTGTTTTTCTGCAAAATTATATCATTAAAACGACAATGGGTTTAGCAAAAATATACTATAAAAATGTTGAGTTGGGTTGACAGTGGGTTTCTTTTGTGTTATCATTTGATACAGTTATAAGTGATTGGTTGTGGTGTGTTGAAATCTGCTGAATTCGACTGTGAGGGTATTAGTATGTATAGACTTTTGATGGAAGAACTTGTGGCTTGGAAAGAATTACCTTATAAAAGACCGCTTTTAGTTCAGGGGATTACACAGTGCGGTAAGACTCATTTAGTCAAGGAATTCGGGGCTAAGTGCTATAAGGATGTGCTTTATTTCGATTTTGAGGAGGATAGGCAGCTGGCTTATTTCTTTGAAAATGATCTCAATCCGCAGAGAATTGTCAAAGATATATCTCTTTACAGAGGGGTGGATATTAAGCCTGAGTCTACTCTCATAATCTTTGATGGTATTCAGTTTTGTTCAAATGCCCTTGATTCGCTTGCTTATTTTTATCATAATGCGCCCAAGTATCATGTGATTGCTGCGGGGACTTTTAATGATGTTCCTTTGCCTAAGATTGATACACTCACGCTGTTGCCTATGAATTTTTATGAGTTTCTTCATGCTCAGAACTCTATGCTTGCGCTGCATCTCCGGGAGCACGGTTTTCAAGGTGAACACTTAAATACTTTCAGGGTGCAGCTTGAAGCGATTTTTATGGATTTTCAAATTGTCGGTGGTATGCCTGAGGTTGTTCAGACTTGGATTAACACCAAGAGTATTGTGGCGGTTGAAAAAATTCAAGCTCGCATTATTCAGGGTTTTGAGAATGATTTTGCTAAGCTTTCAAATGCTTCGCTTTTTCCGAAGCTCATTGCTGTTTGGAATGCAATTCCTGCGCAGCTTTGTAAGGAAAATCGTAAATTTATGTTTTCACGTGTCAAGAAGAGCTGGCGCGCAAGGGATTTAGAGGATGCTATTAATCTTTTGGTTCGTGCGGGTCTTGCGTATAAGGTGATTCACATTGATAAACCGAAGCTTCCGCTTTCTGCACAAATTAATGATATGCATTTTAAGCTCTACATGTGTGATGTTGGTTTGCTCAGACGTACTGCCAGGATTCCGGCTGCTTCTCTTATGAGCTGGGGAAGCGGGTATAAGGAGTTGAAAGGGGCGCTTGTTGAGAATATTGTTTGTTCGGAACTCAAAAGGGTTTACGATAGCGAGATTTATTATTGGTCGGCGGATAATCCCGGCAGGGCAGAGGTTGAGTTTATTGTTCAAGATGGCGATGATATAGTCCCGGTTGTGGCTAAAGCCGGCAGTGTGAGTAAGACTAGGTCTCTTTTGCAATATTCCGTACTGTTTAATCCGAATAAATCTGCTATGATTTCAACCGTTTATGATAAGCCCGAGGTTTTGCCTGTTTATGCGGCTTGGAATATCAAAGAATGGCTGGAGTTTTCACGCAGGTAGTGCGCACATAAAAACTATGATTGAATTACTTTCTCATTAGTGTTATTATTAGAATCAAATATTTGTTTTGGGAGGCGTAGATTGTGGTAAAGGTTGATATTAGGGGTGCTTTGGGGTTTGTTTCTGAGAGTGAGATAAATGCCTTAGATACGCAAAAACCACTGGAAAAGCTGAAAACTTTGTATGAAAATGGCTGGATGGAGTTGCCTGCTTCTTTTAGTTCGGAACTTTCAAATTCCATCAAACGGCTTAGTGATAGTATTAAAAGTCAGTCAGATGTGCTTGTTGTGCTTGGTATCGGCGGTTCGTATCTTGGTGCTCGTGCGGCTATTGAGTACATTAAATCACCTAATTACAATTTACTCAAAAAGGATACCCCGGACATTTATTTTGCGGGAAACAATGCGTCCGGCGAGTATTTAGAGCAGATAATCGAGCTTATAGGTGACAGGGATTTTTCTGTGAATGTCATTTCTAAGTCCGGTTCTACAATAGAAACTGCTATTGCGCTTAGGTTTTTTAAGGCTATGCTTCTTCAAAAGTATGGTGAAACGGGATTAAAAGACAGGCTTTATGTTACTTCAGATATTGGTTCACCTCTCATCAAGATGGCTGAGCGTGAGGGTTATGCGTATCTTGAAATGCCGCCCGAGGTTGGGGGCAGGTATAGTTTTCTCACTGTTGTGGGTCTTTTGCCGTGCGCTGTTGCGGGTATTAATATTGATGATATAATGGCAGGGGCGAAAGAGGAGTTTGAAAATGGTTTAGATGATGCTTGTCTTTATGCTAAGGCTCGTCAGGCTCTTTATAAAAAGGGTAAGAATATTGAAATGCTTGCTTCTTTTGAGCCTGCTTTCAGGTTCATGGGCGAGTGGTGGAAGCAGCTTTTTGGTGAGAGTGAGGGTAAAGAGGGGATTGGTATTTTCCCGTCTTACGCTGATTATACTGCGGATCTTCATTCTATGGGTCAGCTCATTCAAGAGGGTGAGCGCAATTTGCAGGAGACTTTTGTGTCTTTTAGCGAGCCTCGTCAAAATCCGAAAGTGCCGGGCGGTGATATTCATGATGATAAAATCAGTGCCATTGCCGGTTTTGATATGCATAAGATAAATATGTCGGCTTCGGAGGCTGTTAAGAGGGCTCATATTGATGGGGGCGTTCCGGTTTTGGAGCTTTGTTTGCCTAGTCTTTCTGCTAAGTCTTTTGGTGCTCTTGTGTATTTCTTCATGCGTTCATGTGCTATTTCGGCTCTTGTTTCGGGAGTAAATCCGTTCGGTCAGCCGGGGGTTGAAGCATATAAGAAGAATTTATTTGCCATACTCGGGTTATAGGCTGCTAAAGCCGCATGCAAAGTTGCATACGATGTATAGTTTGCTCCGCTTTTTTGCGAGCCAGCAACATCGTCGTCACTGTTCTCGCAAATAAAGACTCCGCAAAATATACATCGCATGCGGTGCTGCAATTACAATATATGGAAGGGATTGGTTTTTATGGTTAAGTTAATTATGGGGCAAAAAGGTACGGGTAAGACGAAACAGCTTATTTCGCTTATTAATGAAGCAGTTGACAATGAGCGAGGGGATATCGTTTGTATTGAGAGAGTGGCTAAACTCACGTATGATATTCCGCATAAAGTGAGGCTCATTGATGCTTCGCAATATGGCTTTGATGATTATAGTTTTTTAAGGGGGTTTGTCAGTGGTTTGCATTCGGCAAATTATGATATAACCCATATCTTTATTGATAATGTTTTGGGGATTGTCAAAAGGGAAATTGATGAGGATGCAGAGGCGTTTTTTGAGTGGTGTGATGCTTTCAGCGAAAAGGAGCGTGTTAGATTTACGTTTACGCTGAGTGTTGATATCTCTAAGGCTACAGAGAAAATTATTAAGTTTTTCTAGTATTATGAGTGGTAAAAGGAAGTTGCTGCTTCATGTTTGCTGCGCTCCTTGTGCGAGTCATGTTATTGAGTTTTTGATGCCCGAGTATGAGATAACTTTGCTTTTTTACAATCCATGCATTGAGCCTCTTGATGAATATTTGAAGAGGAAAGAGCAACTACATATTTTGCTTTCGAAGCTGCCTTTAGGTGAGCAGGTTGGGTTTTTTGATTGCGAGTATGCTAACGATGATTTTGTTGCAATTGCAGAGGGTTTGCGGGGTGTACCTGAGGGCGGTGCAAGGTGTGCCGGTTGTTTTAGGTTGAGACTTTCGGAAACTGCAAGGCTTGCCAATTTGCATGGTTTTGAGGTTTTTGCAACGACTTTAACCGTGAGCGTGCATAAAAATGCAGCTATGATTAACGATATAGGGGAGAGTTTGGTAAATTCTGACGGAGTAGTTTATTTGTCCTCGGATTTTAAGAGGCAAGGCGGCTATCAGCGTTCTATTGAACTTTCAAAGCAGTTTGGATTATACAGGCAGAAAACTTGCGGGTGTTTGCTTGTTTAGAATTGAGATGACCATATGTTGTACGGAAAGTGCATAGCAAAAGAACCGAGATCAATTATTGTAATAGATACTCCCGGTTGTAGCTGGAGAAAGTGCTCTTTCTGCGCTGTTCACCAGCAGACTGTTGATGAGGATACGGCTTTATTGCAGGTTAAGACTGCTTTTGATTTGATTCCCCGTGATGAAAAGATTCTTCAAATTGTGACTTCGGCAAGTTACTCTGACTATCCTGTGTCAGTGCAAGATTTGATTTTGCGTAGTGTTCAAAATTTAAGACCGGATACTGTTATTCTGGAACAGCGTTGGGGGCTCAGGGATTTGACGCTTGATGTCAGTGCAAAGTTTAATGAAATTGGTGTTTCTGTGGAGTGGATTGTCGGTCTTGAAGCTTTAGCGCGCGAGGATAGGCGTTATCTGGGTAAAGAGGATTATGATGCGGATATTCCTGTTTTGCGGCGTTATTTCAAGCGTGTTAATCTTTTGTTTGGTTATGATGGTAAGGGTGCTAAGTCTCTTTGTACGTTGACTCATGAAATGAATGTGCTTTTGCCGCTTTTTAATGTGGTTAGCATCAATATTTATGAGAGTGCGTTAGATTCAATTTTAAAGCGTGATAATGGGTTGGTTGAGGATTTTTATAATAGTCCGCAGTTTTTGGAGTGGAAGATTAACCCCAAGGTGCATATTTTTGATACGGATTTTAGAGCTGAGTCAGATTTTGGCGGTATCGATACGTTAGCTCGTGCTTAATTTTTTTGTTGAGAGGAATGAGTCATTATTATGAAGGTAAAAAAAGCTGTGATTCCCGCTGCGGGGTTTGGTACCAGGATGCTTCCGGCTACTAAGAGTATTCCGAAAGAGATGTTGCCGATTGTAGATAAGCCTGCTATACACTACATTGTCGAGGAGGCGGTTGCTTCCGGAATTGAGGATATTCTCATTGTTACCGGGAGAGGTAAGCATGCGCTGGATGATTACTTTGACTACACTCCCGATCTCGAACAGAGTTTGCTTCGCGGGAATAAGTCTGCGGAGCTTGATATGGTGCGTCATACTGCGGAGATGGCAAATATTTGTTATGTCAGGCAAAAGGAGATTAAGGGTCTTGGTCATGCTGTTTGGTGTGCCAAGAGTTTTGTGGGTGATGAGCCTTTTGCTGTGCTTTTGGGCGATGATATTATGCTCGGTGAGCGTCCTGTTACCAAGCAGCTCATTGATGCTGCTGTTAAGTATCAGTCTTCTGCTGTTGGTGCGCAGGAGGTTAGTTTGGAGGCTATCGCCGGGTATTCGTCTCTCAAAATTGAGCCGCTTGAAGATGGGGTTTTCAGGGCTGTTGATGTTGTCGAGAAGCCTACTCCTGATTTGATTTTTTCGCAATTTGCCATTTTGGGTCGGTATGTTTTGTTGCCTGAGATTTTCGATATTTTGGCAAATACTCCGCCGGGGTTTGGGGGTGAGATTCAGCTTACTGATGGGTTGGGTGCTCTTTGTCGCAGTGGGTCAATGGTTGCTGTGGATTTTGAGGCTCGGCGTTATGATACGGGTAATCTTAATGGTTATTTGGAGACTGTTATTGATTTTGCTCTTCGTGATCCTGCTGTTGAGCCTTGGCTTCGGTCGTTTTTGACTGATAAGGTTCGTGGGTTTATCATGTCTGATTACGTTACTTCTCGGCAGACTGATTTGCACAATCATCATTCTCATTCGCATGGTGAGGATTGTGGTTGTGGGCATCATCACTAACTGAATCTTATTTTCTTATTTTTTTTGCCAGCACTGTTACTGCTAAAAGTGCTGTGCTTACTACTCCTATTATTATTAGGGGTAGGTTGGTTTCTGTTTCCGGTTCTTCTTCGTATATTGCTTCTTCTGGTTCTCCTGTTGGTGTTTCTACTGTAATGATTATAGTTTCTTCGGGTGGTGGCTTCGGTCGTTCGGGGGCTTCTATGATTGCTTTGTTGTTTTCGCTTAATATAAATTCAAAGCCCAGAGTTTGCGTTAGGTCGTTTATGTTGTAAAATGCCAGTGGACCTATCATTCTGGCGGATATTGTTGTTTTTGTTTCACTACTTGTATATGCTGTCGTTTCTACATCGTATTCTTTGTATGGGTTTGTTTCCGCTCCTGTGCTTGTGCGGTTTGGTTCAATTATTCGCTCAATTGGCATGGATAGCCATATTTCTCCCTCTTCCGGTTGCTCTATTGTCGGTGTTTCATAGATTTCAATTTCAGCTTCAGTGCCTGCCAGCATGTGTGCTATGTCGCTTATCAGGAAATAATTGTTTTCTCCAAATTTCATGGATATTACATCGGCTGTCAGGTCTTTTCTTGTCAGTGTCATGTTTTGTGCGCGTCCCAGTAGGTTGTCGCGCACTTTTTTTAGCACATTTGATGCCAGATAGCGTCCGTAGAATTCTTCATATAGTATGATACCTTGCTCTTTCATAACTGTGGCTATTTCTACGCCTACAAATCGCCAGTGCCATGGTTCGAATATAACTCCGTGAATGTGCGTGTTTTCGTAGGGGTATCTAAGGATAAAGCCGAAGTTATGCGCATTTTCTTGTAGCCACTTAAATTGCTCTGTGGTTTCAAACTCTGCTTGTGTCAATAATGAAAAGCCGCCTCTGTGCAGTATGTCTGCTGCCAGTCCTATCTGGTGTTCGGAGTGTCCGGGGCGGGCAATTTGTCTGTCTGCTGATTCTTGTCCGAATCTTTGTACTGCTCTTCTGTGTATTCTGCTTTGTGTGTAATATGAGCGAAATGTGGAGATGACTTGGAGGCTGAGTCCGTATTCTGTTATTGCTTCTCGCATTTTTCTGAAATAGTTTGCAGCTTCTGCTCTGAACATGTGTCCGTTTCCCACGTTTTCCAAATCATACGGCACCCAGTTTGCCGGGAGTATGAAATTGCTGTTGACCAGTGCGCTTATAGAATATGGGTTGGGCACGGGGCGTATTGCGTAGTAGAAGTCCAGATCTAAATTGACATTTACGTAGGCGATTATTTCTCCTATGGGTATTTCGGGGTGAAGCTCTGAGAATTTTTCGTATCGTGATGTGTTTTCGGGCAGGTAGTGGGGGTGTTTGTCTAATTGAAACAGCTTTGTCATCAGATTAATGTATTCCATGAACCGGAGTCCTGTTTGGTATAAAAATTCCTCAATACAAAGTTGTGATATTTCGTCGTAATACGAAATATCACTGTAATGGTCATACGTTTGCGGCGTGCTTGAAGCGGCAAGTGTCGCTAAAGGGAAGCTAACTGTGCATAATAGCGCAATAACGCAGAGCACAATACGTTTTAGAAACATCACACTATCCCTCGCACTTCCGGTTATCTGTCAATTTCTTTACTATCCTGATGCAAGGGCTCGTTCCAGCCATACTGCTGCTACATCAATTGCTTGATAGAAGCTTGTTTTTTCGCTTTTTTTAACGACCCTATCTCGTGACCTGAGTTCGGGGTCGGTGTATTGCAGTTGTACTGCAACTTTTGTCGCAAGTTCCAAATCGTCCAGAGATGTTGATTCTAAGACTTGGAGCATGATTATGTATTTGTCGGACATTTTACCGTAGTAGATGAGATTATCCTTGCGCCTCAATGGGTGTCCTTTGTATTCCAGTAATTTTGTTTTTGCTTTACCGCTGGGCATTAAGTCTCAGACCCCTCTCAAAATATATACGTAAGATTGTAAATCAAAAACGCTGGTTTGTCAAGGAGTTAGTTTGAACGAATGTCATTTATATGCATCTTATCGGGATGATGTTGTTTTGTTTGTCTAGTGGGGAGACATCGTTTCTCATGCAGATTATGCCGCCATTTCCTATTATTTTGTTGCTTTTTTCCAGAACTCGAAATACATTTGAAAGTGACTTGCTCGGGTTGACGGTTTTCTTTACTTCTAATGGATAAAGCGTTCCGTTTTCTTCCCAGAGCACGTCAATCTCTTTTCCGTCTTTATCTCTGTAGTAATGCATGTGAGGGTGCAGTCCGTTGTTGTAATAACCTTTATGTATTTCGGAGACAACAAAGTTTTCCAGCATTGCGCCGTTTTGTGCGCCATTCATCAGGGTTTCGGCTGTGTTCCACCGTGTTAGGTGTGTTACTAAACCACAGTCGTAGAAATATAGTTTTGGTGATTTGATTGTGCGTTTTAGTGTGTTGTCCGAATATGGGTGAAGGTAAAAAATGATTCCCAATGTTTCCAATATGTTTAGCCAGTTTTTTGCTGTAACCTGGTCTATTTCGGCATCATCTGCTATTGATTTATAGTTAATTAGTTGTGAGGTTCTTGCTGCTGTTGCGACCATAAATCGGTAGAATTTGAGCACGTCAATGTCACCGGATAAGTCGCGGACATCTCGCTCAATGTATGTGCGTATGTAGCTCTCATAAAATCTTTCTTTACTGCTCGTTTTGTCTGCGATGAGCTGCGGCATACAGCCACTGAAAATACGCGTGAAAATATCTAAAGGAGTGGCTTCGGGGATGCCGCTTGCCCTGTTGCTTAAATGGTTAAGGTCTGTAGCCAGCGGAATGCACTTTTTGTTGTTGTATATCTCGTTTTGTGATAACGGAAATAAATCAAGCAAGCCTACACGTCCTGCAAGGCTCTCACTCACTCCGCGCATCAGTTTGAAAATTTGCGAGCCGGAGAGCCAATAGTCACCGTTTGTTTTTCGGCGGTCAACCTGCATTTTGATATAGCTGAAAAGATTCGGGGCATATTGTACTTCGTCAATAAATATCGGCGGGGGATAGGCTTCGATAAAGGATTTCGGGTCGTTTACCGCAAATGCACGTGCTTCTATATCGTCAAGAGAGACGTATTTTCTGTCCGTCCCTTGCATAAGTTTTTCAAGCATTGTGGTTTTGCCGACCTGTCTTGGCCCTGTGACTAACACAACTTTGAATTGATTCGATATTTCTAAAAATGTTTTTTCCATATCGCGCTTGATATAATTCACACAAATCACCCCTTTCGGCTAAAGTTCGAGCATGATAAAACTATAGCCGAAAAACGTCGCTTTGTCAAGTCTATTCTCCTGCTTGTCTCCTATAAAGAAAGACAGCCTTTCGGTCTGTCTTTCCTTAATAGCTTATGCCTGTACTTTTTAGGAGACTATGTAGCGAGTGCGTTTGCGGTATATCAGGTGTATTATTAGTGTTACTCCGAAGAGTGCTACTGCGGATATCGCTATTATCAGCAGTAAAACGCCGTGGTCATCAATGAATGCTTGCATCGGGCTCACCGATGGCTCTACAGGCTCTATGGGGAGAGGGAGCGTCACTATGGGTATGTCTACCACGGGTGGTCTTTCGGTAATCGGCGGCTCTTCGGGTATAGTTTCGATTGCAGCGTCTGAATAATCGGATCTCAGCACGTACTTTGAAAGGTGGGTTGTTGTGAATGTCACCAACTCATCAGCAGGGCTGAATTCGCTTTCGACGTAGTGCATTTCGCCGATATCGTCGAGATACCAAACTGTCGGGGCAAGTTCGCCGGAGTATGGCACTGATACTGTGAGTGTGCCGCCGAAGTTTCGTATGTATCTGTTACCTGCGGTAATCGTGATTTCAAATACCAAATCTGTCAGCTCCACTGCATCAAGCTGCGTTGTGGTGAGCGGAGCGCGTCCGACTTCGGTGAGCGTCACTACCAGGCTATAGCCGTCTGCGTCTTCTACTGCCGTTGCCAGTGCAGATGTGTCGAGTGTTATTGTGCCCTCGGGCAATCTTACCGTAAGCCCGATTCCTGCATCAGCGACCTGTGTTAGTGCTTCAATCGAAATCTGCGCATTTGTTGCATTTCGTACTGTAGTTAGATTTAGCTCTACAGTCGGAGCAGTTCCATAATCACTCGCCACAGCAAAGGCATTGTCTATCAGTTCCTGCGTTGTATCTTCATCAAGGTCAAGAGTGGCTGTGCGGGTGGCGGCGTTATAGCCTACCCGCAAGGATACTGTGCGCCCATCAATGAAATCCACTTCAACATCAACATAGTTATCCGGTGTCGGCGTTGGGGTTGGTGTTGGCGTTGGTCTTACCGGGGTGGGTGTTGATGGGGGTGCGGGTGGTGGCGGTGGTTGCCACGGATCCGGCAGCGGCGGGGGTGGTGGTGTCGGAGTCGGTGTTGGTGCCGGGGTGGGGGTAGGTGTTGGCGGTGGAGCTTGTACCGTCAGGGTGCCGTTTACACGCTCTGTTATGGTGTAGTTTGCTGTAGCTACGCCGCCAGTCAGCGTTATCGGGTGCTCCCCGGCTGTGTTGGTATCAGCGGGTCCTGTGAGTGTCGGCATTTCGCTCAGTGCATTTGCTACCGTTTGATTTGGCGCAAGGTTTGTTACTCCGAATGTGAATGTCGGCATTGCTGCACCAAACGCTACGGTTGCGTTATTTGCTACGAGCGTTATGGGTCGTTGTGTGATAGTGAAAGGAACATATAATGTTTCAAACGTGTATCTCGGATGAGCCTCATCTAGGGATATTCTCACAGTGTAACTGCCGGCATTATGCGGACTGCTTCCGGCACTCCACGCGGGTGTGGGAGCAACTGCTTCAAACAATAGATTGAAGTCCGCAATTGTCACAGTTGCAGCAGCGCCTGCGGGAGTTGTAAATGTCGGGGTTCCCGTAAATGTCCACGCTGCGCCGCTATATACGGCATCTTGCACGGATGCGGGGTTGAAAGTCAATGGAATCCTGTCGATTATCCGCACTATGCGGTTTACATTTTGATTTGCCGGAGGGGTCAGCCAAGGGTGCGCCGCCGCATCGTGGCTGATTGTACCTGTAAAAGTTTGCACAGCATCGATTTCGGTCATATCAATAGTCTGTGCTTCCCATGTTATGATAAACGGTATAGTTTGTCCTTGCACAGAGATATTGATACTTGACGGCAGTATATTCATTGCTACCAAGTCAGCCGCCGTTGCAGCCGGAAAATCCGAGTTACGGACTGCGTCTATGTCGGCAATTGGTGCAGGGTTCGGGGCAACGACCGGAGTTATAGTGACCGTCGATGTTATCGGGTTTGCTAAGGCAAAGCTTACGTTCTGGTCTTGCGGAGGGGTTGGTGCCAGCGTAGCTGTGAAGTTGTAGGTCACTCCCCGTGGGTTAAACGCAGGAGTTGCCGCCCATGTCACAGGTACGTTTGTAATAGTGCCGCCGTATGCCAGTGTGAAATTAACCTGACTCGGCAGACCTACCAGTGCTGCAAGTGCTGCATAATTAGTAGCGGTTCTTACATCAAAAGCATTGCCGGTCGGGGAGGGGATGGTTGTAGTTGTCGTGGGCACTACAGCAGCTTGCGTGATGGTGCCAGGAGTAAATACAGGCTGTGCTATCGGTGCTGTGTAGTTGCCTGCACCTGCTCCTGCTATGCCCCAACTTGAAGCGTTGATGGGTATGCCGGTGCCGGCATTTATGCTGCTGAATGCCACCGAAGCCGGAGTCACTGTTACAGTACAGCCGGTCAGTACGCCATTGAGTGTCGGGAGATTATCAACTGTAGCCGATGTGCCGCCGTTGAACGGGCGAGATTGTACTGTTCCGTCGTTGTTCCATGTTAGTTGTATTGGTGTTATGTTGGCAGGGGCGAATAGCGGTTGTGTCGCGGGTGCGATGTAGTTAGTTGCATCGACTGTTGATTGCATTCCCCAGCCTGAGCCTGTTACGGCTATGTTGTTACCAACATTTGCATTGGCGAACGCAACCGTGCCGGATTGGACAGAAACTATATCACCGGTTATTACACCAACAAGTGTAGGTGCGTTTGAGACGGTTGCGACAGTTCCTTGGTTGAACAGTCTGCTGTTTACCGTATTGAGCGCTTGTGCGCTCCATGTGAGCTGAAGCGGGGTTATGATGATTTGCCAGTCCACAAAACCGGCGTGAGTATCATTTTGTGCAGTTATGCGAACAGTAGATGGTGTTGATACATTGGCATTGACAGGTCCTGTTGTGGGACTTGCCGTATTTGTATACACGACGCTGAAAGTGAGCGTCCCATAGACTGCAGTTTGGTTAGCGGCGATGCTCAAACTCGTCAAAGGCAGTGCTCTTTCTGTCCTATTGTAAGGGAATGTGATAGTTCTGTCAGCAGCGTTCACAACTGCGCCCGGCACAGCGCCAACGAGGATATGAGCAGGATTTACAGGTTGTCTGTCAATGGTTTCGATTGTGAAAGTGCCTATGAAAGTTTGGAAATTGGCGCTGGCTACCGAAACGCTTATGGTGGCAGTTCGACCAGGCTGATCGATAGATAGTATAGGAACGCTTAGCATGGGGATGGATGTGGGGTTACTGTCGATTGTACCTACCACGCCATAGATATTATTATTGGGTTGGATGCTTGGAGTGAATGTCACAGTACCCGCAGCGGCAAACCAGTTTGTCGGGAAGAGTGCGCTCATGTCAAGCTCTATGGTATCGGGTTGGTTCATAGCGACATAGCGAGTCTGTGGTACTGCTGGTGTGACCGGGCCATATTGTGCTACTTGGATGGAGATTGGTTCTGATGTAGCCATATTGTAGTTGTCATCTCCGGCTTTTTGAGCTCTTACATAAACTGTTCCTGCTCCGGTGATAGTGAGTTGATTACCCGAAAGAGTCGCTACAGAACTTGATGTTATCACTGTGGGGGCAGTCATTCCGCTTACCAGCTGGAATGATACAGCACCATCACCGCTGCCGCCTGTTGTTGAAAGCGTGATAGTCTCATGAGGGAAAGCAAACGTCTGTGAGCCAACAGGGTACATTGTTAATGGGGGGTATTGGTTAGCAAGACCTACCGAAATAGTTATTGGGTCTGATGTAAATTCGTTGAAGTTAGCATCTGCCGCTCTGGTTGCTTGAACTTCGATATGCCCTGCGCCCGTTATGTTGAGCGTGTTGCTGCTGAGAGGAATATTTGCATTGCCGGACAGCACAGCAAATGTCACAGCTCCGCTACCACTTGGCACATCATCAGCATTGTGGGTGAGTGTGACCGAGCCTGCTACCGTGGCTGTACCTGTGTAGTCTATCGTCCATGCTGTTTGATTTGAGCGGCTTGCGGTTAGCTGGATGTTTGTTGTATTTATTGTTTCACTGCCTGCCTCCGGAGTCACTACTACTTCTCCATGCGGATGCCAGTGCACTATTAGCGTGTGCGGCGTTGGACTTGCAGGGAGGTTGTCTGCGGCTCTCCAGAAAGATGAGTTAATTGTTATTTGGTTAGGCACGGCGGTAGCATTGAAAGCATTTGCGGGGAGGTCGGCGCCGTTCCATGTAATTCTTTGCACTGAATTACCGTTCATGTTTACAGGTATATCCCAGTTAACATCAGGGCCTCTATAGAAGCTTACGGTTACATTCGGCTGACTATCTGCAAAAATCACACCCCGGTCAAATGCGGCTGACGCATTACCCACGTTATCGGTAGCACGGACATGCAGGATATATCGTCCTGTTGGCGTGATGTTAAATGCGGCTGTAGCATTAGTCCAACCCGCATCATTTGGATCAGGTGTTTCAGTGATAGCCGTATCACGCAAAAGCAAGTATTGGACATTGGTCATTACAACTCCGCTGCGTGTATCTGCGGCGCTGATAGTTACGCTAACATTATCTCTAAAGAATAGCCCAAACGTGGCGTTATTGAGAAATGTTCTAAATGCATTAGCTGCGTACTGCACTTCAACGGTCGGGGGAGTGTGGTCGATGCCGTAGGTTACTGTTACCTGCTGTGAGATTTCGCCTGTAGCAACATTTCTCACGAAGAAGTCGAGAGGGGTGTTTGAATCATCGGTTTGGGCGGTGCGAGTGATGGTGTTGCCCCACGGACCTGCAGCCGTGCGGTTTTCGCCGATTTGGAAATTCGCCGGATTAGCAGCGGTGACAACGAAGTCTTGGTTCGTCCAGCCGTTTGTCAAAGCGGATGTGGTGAAGTATGTCGCCGGAGGGGTGGGATTGAAGCCCTGAGTGATATCCCCTGTGACCGCTGTTGGTTGGCTGATTATGTAGTTGTTCGGGTCTGCCGTCCCACTTGTCATGGCGAATAATCCGTCGTCTGGTGTGCGCTCTGTAAAGTTGATGCCTATACCGTTGCCGACTTCAATAGATGCAAATCTAGCTTCAACGTTTGAGAAGTCTACAGTTGCGGTTTGTCCGGCTATAAGTCCGGAATTTGCAGGGACACCGCCCGCACCGGATTCGGTGAAAGAGAGTGCGCCCCAGTCGGTTGCCCAATCGAAAGAGGGTAGCTCAGTGATTCTGTCTGTGCCGTCGAATGGTCTGCTGAAAGAACCCAGACCGTCACCGATTATGGAAACGGGTCTTTGAGCTATGGTGAAAGGGAAATCCCATTGACCGGTGTAGCCGTGCCCGTCGGGTATCGATAGCCTGATTCTGTAAGTTCCTGCATCTATGGGGCCTTCTTGACCGACCGGGAGTGTTAATTCAACCCAATCCGCATCTACGTATCTAAAATAGGTTCTGTCCAAACCGAGAGCGGTAAAGGCATAACTCGGTGGATCGTTTGTTGATGTGGTAAATATAACATCAGCATTGGCATCACCTGTAGTTGCGCCTCTGAAGCCTATAAACGGTGTTGCATCGTATATGCCTCCGAGAGCTTCGAGTCCGCTCATGTATACGGGAGTTCCCGAAGTTATAGAGACAGTCACGCTCGCCGTTACAGGCATGAAGTTATCACTGTTTATTGTTATGGGGATAGTTGCAGTTTGATTTGCAGTTGTCGCTCCGAGAGTGATTTCAAGCACTCGTGCTTCCGGAGGACCTGTGATTGCAAGCGGAGGAGATACGATTATTATACCCGGATTAGTTCCGGTGGGTGCTTCGGGAACAAAGCTCACGTTGCCCCATTCAAGATTATCTGCTATATCAGGAAGCAAGGGATTTAGTATGAAGTAATAGGTCTGCGCTGAACCAAACATCACGAATACTGTCGGAGTCCCACCGGGGAGGCCTGGACTGCCACGGTTTACCGTAATATTTCTCACGGCTGATGTGCTTGCTTGGAAGTTGCCTTGTGCTGCTCTGGTGACGGTCACACCGATAGGCACATCTGTTGTTACCGGGTAGACACCTGTGATTGTTGATCCGAGTATATCAAGCTGACCGGTAGCAGTGTTTAGTCTGGCTACTGCGGTCTCCTGTATTCCGCCGGCATCGGCAGGTGGAGCACCTTCCAGATTGAATGTGAGTGTACCGCCTCCGCTACCGGGTGCGTCTGTTACACTGAGCTCAATTGACATATTGTTTGCAGCACCATATGTTAGCGGGGTTACTTCGTTGATTGCGAGTGCTGCTTGCTGCCCGGCAGTTACCTCAAAGCTCATGGGAGCAGAAGCAGTGCTATCAAGGAAATTTGCGTCTCCTTCTCTAATGGCAGTGACTGTGACTGTGCCCATTCCTGTTATGGTGAGAGTATTGCCGGATAGTGTCGCCGGACTTGTATCCTCAACGGTGAACACAATATTGCCTGTGCCGCTGCCGCCTGTGGCTGCGAGAGTGACAGTCGGGGGGTCTCCGAACGGAATATTGTTTTGTTGGTTGACCGTCACAGGCGCTTGCTCTGCGCGGCTTACTGTTATGTCGATTGTTGTTGTGCCGACCTGTGCGAGCGGGTCGCCACCTACTGCGGCAATGTCACTGTCCGGGTGCAATCCATCCGTGTGGACTTGGGCGCCTTGGGGATAGTAGTGGACAGTAAGCACATGTGGGTCTGTTCGGGCGGCTAGCCCCATCAAAAAGGCAGTTGTAAATGTTATTTGACTGGTTGTCGGGTTTGATGTGAAATCAGCTGAGGTTAAGTCTATGGTGCCGCTTTCACCTGTATATGTTATGCGTCTCACGGTGTTGCCGTTCATGTTGTCTGTGGGGTCGGAGTTTTGAACGGTGACTGTCAGGTTGTTGGTATTTGGCTCACCTGTCGTAGTGTCTCCGCGCACGAAAGTGGTACTTACGGTAGAATAGCTGTCACGGAATACTACTACGCCTTCGTATTGTATGACTTGGTTGCCGGCATTGTCGGTGACGCGTGCAAAGAGTGCGTGGCGACCGAGGTCTATTGTTGTCGAGATGGTGTTTGCACTTGCTGCTGCTCCGGGTTGCCATCCCGTGGCGGTGCTTGCAAACTCTGACGGGTTACCGACCACTTCAGCAGGATTTACAAGGAGGTATTCAACAGTGTGAACACCGCTCTGTACTGCGCCTGTGTCGGCACCTTGGATATATACTGTTGCTGTCGGTCTGAAGAACAGACCAAATGTTATTGTGTTTAGGAAATTGCGGAAACCCGATGATTCATTCGCATTGTATTGCACCTGAACAGTCGGAGCTTGCCGCTCAATACTGAAGTTTAGTGGTATCGCTGCTGAGATTTCACCTGTAGAATTTCTTCTAACGAAAATTATCATTGAGCCATCTGGTGTTTCGTCAATGTGAGACAGGGTGGTTGTCCAGCCGCCTGTGAGTGTAGGCCCTGTGCCGGCTAAAGTCGGGTAGTAGCTCAGAGCATAGCCTGGTTGTATTGCTGTGACTACGAAGCCGCCGGCGGCATTTGTCCAGCCTGTCAGACCGCCTGGGTCACTGAGCGGAGTTGTCCAAAACTGTATACCTGAGTCCGTTGCAGCCGTACCGCGATTTGGCGCAAAGGTTTGCGTGACAGTTCCTGTGATGTTTACTGCATATATATAATAGTTGTCTATATCTGCATTGTTCATGCCAAAGCCTGCTTCCGGTGCAAAGCCAAATGTGACATTGTGCTTTCCGATGAGTGCATTGTCTAAATCTGCGGCTTCGGATGCAAATGTTATAGGGGTACTTAGGGGAACAGTTACTGTTGCTAGTTCATCGCCCGGTGCCAGACCTGTGCTCGGGCTTCCTGAAACTGCACCAAATGTTAGTGCATTTCCAATATTTGCAACCGGAAATGCTGCGCTGCCGTCAAAGGGCTTGGTTAGAGTACCCGATATCGTGACATCTCTGCGAGCAATGGTAAACGGAACATCTTGGGAGCCGGAAAATTCCGGATGATTTAGGGTTAATCTAACGGTGTAAATACCGGCATTTCTCGGAGCTTGACTTAGCTCCGTCAGTGCGCCCGGAAGCTGCCCTGAAAAGTATGTTCTTGTGAATTGCGGATCATTGATTGTTACACTGCCACCATTGAAACTCGGTGTTCCTGTGACAAAATCATCTTGCGCACCTGTGCCGTTGAAGATAATGTTTTGGCGAGCTTCAAGTCCTGTTATAGTTACGGGAGTCAGACCTGTGATGGTTACTGTTATTGTGATAGTAAAGTCGTAGAAGTTTCCGCTTCTTATTATAATAGGTATGGTTGCGGAGTAGCCTACGTTTGCTAAGGCTGTGTTTGCGGTAATGGTTATAGGCTGGTCAGGGGTTGCAATCGCACCTGTTAATGCTGCGTGATTATTTATTATATCCGTATAGTCGCCGCCGAGCGTGCCCCAGTGAAACGTTGGGACACCTGCACCCCAGCTGAAGTCTGGTGTGTCTAAAGCCGGGAGGAAGCTATTGGGGGTGATGTCGAATGTTCCTGCAGTGCCTACCATGAATTGTCGCGAGTCAGCTATGGTCGGCTGGGTAGTCAGAAATTCTGGATAGGTGAGGTTGACTTGTGCTACGGCGACTTCTACTTGCCGTGTGACTGCGCCGTTCTCCCAAGTAGGATCACTTGCCCAGTTGTGGTTTCCCGGGTTTGTGGGTGTAAACCTGACATCTAATGACCCTGTGCCTGCGTTTGGCATGATATTGCCATCAGCCCATGCCCATGTTCCTATTCCGGCAGTGCCGCCTGAGAGAGTAGATACGGAAAGTGTTTGACCGTAGTTTATGTTTGAGGCAGTGGGAAGTGTAAGAGTCGGTGGTGCAGCCGGGTTTACTGTGACGAATACGTTACGGGTCACGGTTTGAGCAGCTTCATTCCATCCCGGAACATCTGTCCAGTCATAGTTAGCAGGGTTAGTTGGAGTGAATATGACTCCTACATAGTCGCCCGGTATGCTCGGCATAGCGGCATTTGTTACCCAAGCCCATGTTCCGGCAGTAGTGCCTGTGCCCGGCGGAGGGTAGTCCGGAAACGGATCGCCGAATATGAATGTAATAGTCGGGAAGGTGAAATCCGGTGCAGGTAAGCCGCTTCCTGCGTTCGGGTCGTTTACTGTAGTGAAACTGAAAGAAGTGTTAGTACCAACCATAACATCAGCGTCGGTCGGTCCGGCAAAACCGGAAATATTTATGGTATAAGTTGTTTCATAGCTTAAGTTGTTAGATGAGTCGAAAGATACGGTATATGTATCATTTGGAACATCTGTTTCAGACCATGCACCAGGTGATAGAGTTATGGGGGTCGAAGTAGATGTTAGTGTTACTGAACCAGCATTTTCATCCATTGCGGTATCAAACACAATTACAATTGTTCCGGAATTAACCGGCACATCAGAGGCATGCATAACGGATGTAAGATCAGTGCTATTTAAGCTAACACTTACTATGACGGGGCCGTTTGAAAACGGCTGGAATGGTACGAAGTTGCCGTCGTCGTCTACTATGAAGTAGCCTATGTGGTCGTTGGTGTCGTCTTGTGCCGGGGCGTAGTTATTTTCAGCATCGTCAAGCACTCCGTCGCTATCGCCTGATACGGCTTGCTCGTCACTTACTATATTATATGTATCCTCATCGGTTTGGAGCTCATTTGAGGGAGTTGCGCCGAGAGCGTTATCCTGCTCGTTTTGCGCTGCGGAATAATCAACAAAAGGTTCAGGGGACCCCCCCCCCCCCGTCAGGAGACTGCGAATACTCATAATAGAAATGGTCTGTACCCTCCTCTTCTGTTTGGGTACCGCCAAGCGAAATCGCGTGCGTCATCCCTAAAATCATCGCAAAAGACAGAACAAGCGCAAGCACCTTTTTTAGTCTGTAAGCTCTCTTCATTTAGTTCAAATCCTCTCCAAAATTTGTATTGTAGTCTCTCTTGTGTGCATTTTATTGCCACTATAGCACATATCGATAAAGTCCCATTTAGTATCATACAGTATCTTGGTAAAAAAAGCAACAAATAATTACAAAATATATCAAAAATATATCAAACTGTTTGAAAAATTCCAAAAGCCATTGCCGCACGGGGTTTTTAGATTTATGTGGTTTTGTAAAAATTTTCGATATAAAAGAAACTATTGTATAATTATTGGGTTTGTGCTAGTATGAGAGAAACTATTGTACGATATTTGGGTTTGTGACGGTATAAAAGAAATGTTCGGGGGTGATTTTGGTGATTAAGAGAAGCAGATACTTAAATCAACTTATTGACTTTGTTGATAAGCCGATTGTTAAGGTGCTTACAGGTATGAGGCGCAGCGGTAAAAGTGCGTTGCTCGAACTCACAAGGCAGGAGTTGCTTGTTCGCGGCATTGCTGCTTCAAACATAATACTGCTTAATTTCGAATCTTTGCTTTATGAGCATCTTAAGGATTATCGCTCGCTGTATTCGGAGGTGTCTGCGATAACTAAGAGTGTGGAGGGCAAGGTTTACATCCTTTTAGATGAGATACAGGAGGTTGATGGTTGGGAAAGAGCTGTTAACTCGTTTCGTGTTGACTTTGACTGCGATATTATCATAACAGGCTCAAACGCCAGAATGTTGTCCGGAGAGCTTGCAACGTTGCTTGCAGGCAGGTATGTAGAAATACATGTGTATCCCTTGGGCTTTCACGAATTTCTCGAATTTGTGTCAGAAAATCCCCAGCAAGTCCATCAGTCAATTGATGAGAATCTCAGTAATTATCTCAGGCTTGGCGGACTGCCCGGAATACATGAGCTCAAATGGGAGCAATCGCGCATTTTACAATATCTAATGGACATTTACAATTCTGTTTTGCTCAAAGATGTCGTTTCAAGAAACAAAATACGTGATGTACCTTTGCTCGAAAATATTATCCGCTATGTAATGGACAATATCGGGAATCTGTTTTCAGCAAAATCTGTTTCTGATTTCTTGAAAAATCAAGGACGTAAGCTCAGCACCGAAACTGTTTATAACTACCTTAGAGCCTTGGAAGACGCACTGCTTATTTACAAAGTCGGAAGATTTGATATTAAAGGCAAGCGATTTCTCGAAACAGGGGAGAAGTATTTCCTGTCTGATTTGGGGCTTAGACATGCGCTTATAGGCTACAGAGATAATGATATTTCCGGTATTTTGGAAAACATAGTTTATTTGGAACTCAGGCGGAGAGGGTATGTTGTCAGCGTTGGCAAGCAAGGTGTGCACGAGGTTGACTTTGTTGCAGAGCGTGCAGATGAGAGGGTGTATATCCAAGTAACATATACTCTTACCGAGGATAATACTGAGCGTGAATTTGCTCCGCTTGAAGCAATAAATGATAACTTTAAAAAGCTTGTTGTCACAACAGACAGATTAATCAGTGCTAATAGAAACGGCATACGCAGCGTTAATTTTACAGATTTCTTGCTGTCAGATGATTGACAGAATATGTAAAATATTCAGGCAGGGAGCTTAGGAGGGGTATAGCTTCCGTTTCTTCGTGTTTTCTTTGTAAAGTTTTTGGAAAAAACGAGCAAAATTTTGGTGAAATTTTCCACAACATATTGTTGCAAACCTGAAAAATGTATGGTATGCTAACCACAACATATTGTAATTTAGCTTACTTTATGTCAACTTTAGGCGATTAGAACAAAAAACATTAAATGGAGGAAAAAATGAAAAAACTACTAGCTATCCTACTCGTATGTGCAATGGCTTTTGCACTCGTTGCAGCCTGCGCAGATGACACTCCTGCAGCAACACCGACTCCGGCACCCGCAGATACCCCGGCGCCGGCAGATACTCCTGCACCTGCTGATCCGCCGGAACTACCGGATGTGCCGGAAGTACCGGAGGGATTAGACCTCAGTAATCTCCGTGTGGCATTGGTCACGCATGGACCTCCCGGAGTATCTGAAGTTTTTGACGGCTCATTTAATGAGGGTGCTTGGAACGGCATAGTTCAATTCCTTGAAGACCATGGTCTTGATACAACCATAGGTGACGGGCAATTGGCATTTTTCCAAGCTCACGAGTCTGAAGATGATGCAAGAGTTGCGGCTATGGGCATGGCTATAGACTGGGGTGCCCAAGTTATCGTATTGCCGGGATTTCATTTCATATCGTCTTCTTACATGGCAGCTACTCTATTCCCTGATACAATGTTTATTGCCATAGACTTTGCTCCAAGCAATCCTGATAACCCTGATGCTCCTACACCGCCAAACGTAGTTTCTATTATCTATGCCGAAGAGCAACCCGGATTCTTGGCAGGTTACGCAGTCGTAATGGAAGGTATGAGAGAGCTTGGCTTTATGGGCGGAGCTGCTGTTCCTGCTGTTATTCGCTTTGGTCACGGTTTTGTACAAGGTGCTGAACATGCTGCGCGTGAATTAGGTCTTTCACCCGGCGAAGTTACCGTTTTGTACAATTATCTCGGAGCATTCGGACCTGATCCCAGAATAGCTACGATGGCAGGCTCTTGGTTTGCCGGCGGCACCGAAGTTATCTTCGTTGCAGGCGGACGTGCATGGGTCTCGGTATTTCCGGAAGCAGAACACGCAGAGGCATGGGCAGTTGGTGTTGATGTTGATCAGGTCGCAGACTCACCTGCTGTTATCACATCAGCAATGAAAGCTCTGTCGCTGACAGTTCATGATATGATTACTGCTTTTGTTGCAGATGAGTTCCCAGGCGGAACAAACTTCTTGTTTGATGCTTCGGTAGACCGTGTTGGATTGCCGATGGGAACTTCTCGTTTCTCAAACTTTACACAAGCACAATACGATTCTGTTTTTGCTGATCTTGTTAGCGGAGCAGTCGTAGTAAACAACGATATCTCAATAGCTGTTACCGATTTACCGCTTGACGTTGTCAATGTAATCATGATTGTAGACTAAACAAATTTTGGTGGGAAGCTGTCTCTCGGCAGCTTCCCGCTTCAAAACCTGAAGTAATTATAGGACATGGTGTTATATGTATATTATTGAAATGCGAAACATCACTAAAATGTTCCCCGGTATTATCGCCAATGATGACATTACTTTGCAGCTAAAAAAAGGAGAGATTCATGCGCTCTTGGGAGAGAATGGTGCCGGTAAATCCACTCTCATGAGTGTTCTTTTTGGTTTGTACACACAAGAAAAAGGTGAAATTTTTAAAAACGAAAAAAAAATTAAGATTAACGGACCAAATGATGCAACCCGTTATGGTATTGGCATGGTGCACCAGCATTTCAAGCTTGTCCATAACTTCACGGTGTTGGAAAATATAGTGCTGGGGATTGAACCCACTAAAGCAAAGATTTTGCGAATGGATGAGGCACGCACCCGTGTTGTAGAACTGTCAAAACGATACGGTCTTGCAATCGATCCCGATGCATATATCTCGGATATAACCGTCGGAATGCAGCAGCGCGTAGAGATACTCAAAATGCTGTATCGTGAAAACGAGATACTTATATTCGATGAGCCAACTGCTGTATTAACTCCACAGGAAATAGACGAACTTATGAAAATAATGAAGGAGCTTGTCGCTGAGGGTAAATCAATTCTTTTCATTACTCATAAGCTCGATGAGATAAAACGAGTTGCAGATCGGTGTACTGTTCTGCGAAAAGGTAAACTGGTCGGCACTGTCGATGTCGAAACAACGGATGTCGAAACATTTTCGGAAATGATGGTTGGTCGCAAGGTCAGCCGCGTGGTTGATAAACCCGCTGTTGAAAAAGGTGATGTAGTCATGGAAGTAAGAAACATGACGGTAAAAAGCAAGCTCCACAATAAAACAGTTGTAAATGATGTTTCTTTTGATGTACGCGAGGGTGAGATTGTTTGTATTGCAGGTATAGACGGCAATGGTCAGTCGGAGCTTGTCTATGCTCTCACAGGGATATCGCCGGCTGACAGCGGGACTGCTGTTCTTGATGGCAAGGATATCTCCGATATACCAATCCGGGAGCGTAGCTTGGCAGGTATTGCGCATATACCGGAAGACAGGCATCGATATGGTTTGGTGCTTGACTACAATCTTGCATACAACCTGATTTTGCAGAAATATTACACACCGCAATTTCATAAAGGCGGATTTTTGCGTAACCATGAAATATATAACTACAGCGATAATTTGATTGAGCAGTTTGACATCCGAAGCGGGGAGGGTTCTCATACACCAACGCGGAGCATGTCAGGCGGCAACCAACAAAAAGCTATAGTTGCACGTGAACTTGATATGAAACCCAAGCTGCTCATTGCCGTGCAGCCGACCAGAGGTCTTGATGTTGGGGCTATTGAATATATTCATAGCCAGATTGTATCAGCACGCACAAATGGTGCAGGAGTTTTGCTTATTTCCTTGGAACTTGATGAGGTTATGAATGTAAGTGACCGCATTCTTGTTATGTTTGAAGGGGAAATTGTTGCAGATGTTGACCCGAAGCAGGTGACATTCGCTGAGCTGGGTTTATATATGTCCGGAGCAAAAAGAGATGAGGTGGTGACAAAATGAAACGTACCGGCCTACTTAACTTACTATCTACTTTCATCGTGATTTTGGCAGGTCTGCTGATAGGATTGATTGTTTTGCTTGTCAGTAATGCAGATGTGGCATTTCAGGCTTTCTGGACGATGATTACATTTGGCGCAAGGACAATGCGCAATTTTGGTGACGTATTGATGAATGCGATACCAATAATTCTTACCGGACTATCCGTTACCTTTGCGTTTAAGACAGGTTTATTCAATATAGGAGCTGCGGGGCAATTTGCTTTTGGTGGTTTTGTAGCTATCTTTATAGGTGTTGAGTTTACATTCCTGCCACCTGCTCTGCGTATCATATGCTCAATTTTAGGAGCTGCATTAGCCGGTGCGATGTGGGGAGCAATTCCGGGGTTGCTTAAGGCTTATCGAAATGTACATGAGGTCATTACCTCAATTATGACCAACTATATTGCGATGTATCTCATCAGCTATTTAATACGAAATACTATTTTTGATTTACATCGAACAACAACCCTTGATATGCCGTCAGACTCTTATCTGCCGAATTTAGGATTGGGTCGTATTTTCAGAGAAGAAGGTATCGTGGGATATGTGCAATCATCTGTAGATCTGGGCTTAATTTTAGCGGTTTTATTGGCGATTGCTGTATATGTTATTTTAGACAAAACTACTTTTGGATACGAGCTCAAGGCATGTGGTTTTAATAAGGATGCTGCCAAGTATGCAGGTATTAACCAAAACAAGAATATAGTCCTTTCATTTTTGATTTGCGGAGCAATTGCCGGAATTGGCGGTGCACTATTTTTCATGAATGCAAGAGGTGTGCCTATGACAGCAATGCCGGTTCTTCTTCCACAAGGTTTTACGGGTATATCTGTGGCTTTTCTGGGGCTGACTAATCCCATCGGCGTTATTTTTTCCGGTATTTTCGTAGCATATCTGTTTTTAGGCGGAACGCAATTGCAGCCGGCATTCTCACTTGATTTTGTCACCATAATTATTTCTGTGATAATTTATTTCTGCGCCTTTGTGCTGGTTGTTAAGAATAATCTCGGCAGACTATTTTCCAAAAGGAAGAGGTGACGAACAATGGATATGTTCTTTTTTATCATGCAACAGACAATGGTCTTTATGATTCCTCTTATGATAGTTGCACTCGGAGGTATGTTTTCGGAAAGGTCGGGTATCGTCAACATTGCTCTTGAGGGTAAGATGGTAATGGGTGCGTTTACCGGAGTTTTATTTTTAAATGCTTTTCAAAATCCGGAGGCGACTACAGACCACGGTATTTTAATACTTGCGTTAATCGTGGCAATGCTGACGGGGATTGTTATGGCGTTGCTTCATGCCTTTGCATCTATTAATCTGAAAGCAAATCAGATTATAAGCGGAATTGCCATTAATATGTTTGCTCCTGCTTTTGCTGTTTATGTTGCTATCTTAACCTTTCGCACACAGCATGTTTCATTTCTTCCCAGACAATTCGTTATCCGCTATGTACCACTGCTGGGAGATATTCCGATTATCGGTCAAATGTTTTTCCAGAACACTTATATCACCACTTATTTGGGCTTTTTAATACTGGCAGTTTCTGCTTTTGTTCTGTACAAGACTAAGTTTGGTTTACGGCTCAGAGCGTGTGGCGAGCATCCGCAAGCGGCGGACTCTGTTGGGGTGAATGTAGTTGGTATCCGATATGCCGGCGTGCTTATTTCGGGTGCGCTTGCAGGTATGGGTGGTCTTATCTGGATTATGCCTATTGCATCCGCTTTCAGTGGTTCGGTGCTTGGATATGGATTTTTGGCTCTGGCTGTCTTAATCTTCGGCGCATGGAAGCCCAAGCGGATTCTTTTTGCAGCTTTCTTCTTTGGTATATTGCAAACTATAGCAAACAGCTTTACCGGGATTCCATTTTTACGTAACTTAGGTATTCCGTCTACATTCTTTTCTATGATACCTTACGTTGCCACACTTGTATTTCTTTCATTTACTTCCAAAAATACACAAGCTCCTAAAGCGGTAGGTCAGCCTTACGACAAGGGAGGTCGCTGAGATGGGCGATAAGGTCGGTAAACAATATCACATTGGTTTTGGTGATGACCATGGCGCAAAGTTTGCCATAATGCCCGGTGACCCCGGGCGTGTGGAGAAGATTGCGCAGTTTTTGGATAATCCCCGGTTTTACTGTCAAAACAGGGAGTATACCACTTGGCTTGGTGAGCTTGATGGTGAAACTGTAATGGTTATTTCTACCGGGATGGGTGGGCCTTCTACCGCTATTTGCGTTGAGGAGCTTGCTTTAGTGGGTGTTGAGACGTTTATTCGTGTCGGTACTTGCGGTGGTATGGCTGAGAAAGTTATCGGCGGCGATGTGGTTATCGCCACCAGTGCTATCCGTCAAGACGGCACAAGCAAGGAGTATGTCCCCGTTGAGTTTCCTGCTGTAGCGGATTTGGATGTTACAAATGCGCTGGTTCAGGGGGCTAAGAATATTGGTGCGACTTGGCATGCAGGGGTTGTGCAGTGCAAGGATTCGTTTTACGGTCAGCACTCGCCTGATAGGATGCCGATAGGATACGAGCTAAAAGACAAATGGGACGCATGGCTAAAGGCGGGTTGCCTGGCCTCTGAGATGGAAAGTGCTACACTATACATAGTAGCACAAATTTTAGGTGTTAAGTCGGGTTGTGTACTAAATACAGTATGGAATCAAGAACGAGAAAAAAAGGGATTATCAAACCCAAAAAGCCATGATACAGAACTTGCAATCAAAACTGCGATTGAAGCAGTAAGAGTGCTAATAAAACAAAACAAGGAATAAAAAAGCACAAATCCAGCAGAAAATGGGCAGTTTGCGGAGTCTTTTTTTCGAGAACACAGAGAGCCAAGGCTGCTCGTGGCTCGAAAAAAAGCGGAGTAAACTGCCCATCTTCTGCGACAACAATGCGCACGGTGCAGTCAGAAAGAGTGGGACGATTGCCATCTTCTGCGGCAACGCCGAGAAGTCCAAAAGAAAGGATAAAATAAAGATGATATTAATAGGAAACGGAAGACTAATAACAAAAGGAACAAAAAATCAGTTTTTTGAAAATGGCGCAGTTGCTATAGACGGTTCTTTGATTGTGGCTGTGGGTGAGACTAAAAAGCTAAGGAAAGAATATGCGTCTGCGGAGTTCATTGATGCCGGGGGAGGTGTGATTATGCCGGGGCTAATAAATGCGCATAATCACATATACAGCGCATTTGCAAGAGGGCTTTCCATAGAGGGCTACGCCGCAAAGAGCTTTCCCGAGATTCTGGACGGACTGTGGTGGACTATTGATCGTAATTTATCACTTGAGGATACCTATTACAGTGCAATGGCAACGTTTATTGACTGTATCAGAAACGGGTGTACTACTGTATTTGACCACCATGCCAGCTATGGCGGGATTCGTGGTAGTTTGTTTAAAATTGCCGATGCGGCGAAAGAGCTTGGTGTCAGAGCCAGCCTTTGCTATGAGGTCTCAGACAGGGACGGCGAAGATAAGATGCGTGAAGCTGTGGCTGAAAATGCCGATTTTATTAGATTTGCGATGGCAGAAAAGTCTGATATGATCAAAGGCATGATGGGTATGCACGCTTCGTTTACTTTGTCGGATGATACTATTGCGCTTTGCAGGGAAAACACTCCTGATGACATTGGTTTTCATATTCATGTTGCCGAGGGCATGGAAGATGTTAACGATAGCATCAAAAAGTATAACAAACGGGTTATTGAGCGTCTCAGTGACCTTGGAATTTTGGGCAAAAATACGATAACCGGACATTGCATTCATGTGGATGATAATGAGCTGGGTATTATCAAAGATACGGATACTATGGTAGTGCATAACCCTGAATCGAATATGGGTAATGCGGTGGGAATTCCGCCTTGTATGGAGATGGTAAAGCGAGATATTTTGCTTGGTCTTGGTACTGATGGGTATACAAACGATATGTTTGAGTCTGAAAAGGTCGCGAATGTCATACATAAGCATGAACTAAAAGACCCCGGCGCAGCTTGGGGTGAGGTGCCTAAAATGCTGTTTTATAATAATGCGGCTATGTGTGAGCGTGCTTTCTCTGTGAAAACCGGAGTTTTGATGCCGGGAGCGGCTGCGGATATCATTGTTTGTGATTATGTGCCGCTTACGCCTATGTCTGCAGATAATGTTGACGGGCATGTTTTGTTTGGCATGAGCGGTCGCAGCGTTGTGACTACTGTTATAAACGGTGTTGTGAGGATGAAAGACCGTGAGCTGATTGGCATTGATGCGGACGCTGTTTTGGCAAAATGCCGCGAGGTTTCCGCAGAGCTTTGGAGGAGAATCAACAACTAAGGCTCGCAGATAATAGGCGGTTTGCGGAGTCTTTTTTGCGAGAACAGTGATGACGATATCGCTGGCTCGCAAAAAAGCGTAGCAAATTGCCTATTATCTGCTATAATGGGGGATATTCTTTTTTTGGAGGATTAACCTATGAGCGACAGGATGAGGCAGATTTCGTTTGGGGCTTTGATGAATTGGGTTTTGACAGAGTATAGTTCTGAAGGCTCGGTTTTTGGTGTTTTTAAGCATTTCAGAGAGAAAGATAATGTCAAAGGCTGCTATGAGATTTTCGGGAGTCGGGTTTCTTTGCCTTTTGGACCTGCTGCCGGACCTCATACGCAGTTGGCGCAGAATTTGATAGCGGGATATGTGGCGGGGGCGCGTTTTTTTGAGTTAAAGACCGTGCAGTTTTTGGATGGCGAGGATTTGCCTGTTTCCAAGCCATGTATTCTTGCCGAAGATGAGGGCTACAATGTGGAGTGGTCTACGGAGCTGTATGTTCCGCAGGCTATGGATGAGTATATAAAGGGTTGGTTTGCCATTAAGCTGCTGAGCCGTGAGTTTGGTCTTGGTGCTGATGATGGCTTTATTTTCAATATGAGCGTGGGTTATGACCTTGATGGGATTAAGTCAGAAAAAATTGATAACTTTATAGAGGGGCTTAAAAATGCCGGGAATACCGAGCCTTGGAAAGTTTGCAAGGATTGGGCGCTTGAAAATGTTTCTCGATTTAAAAATGTTGATAAAGAGTTTATTGACAGCATAAGTCCGAAAATCTGCAATTCAATTGCACTATCGACTCTGCATGGTTGCCCGCCTGAGGAGATTGAGCGTATTGCTACATATCTTATTCGGGAAAAGGGGCTGCACACGTTTATTAAGTGCAATCCGACTTTGCTTGGCTTTGAGTTTGCTCGAAATACGCTGGATAGGCTGGGTTTTGACTATATAGCGTTTGACGACCATCATTTTAAGGCAGACCTGCAATTTGAGGATGCTGTGCCTATGCTGGGGCGTTTGCAGGCTATGGCTGCGGAGCAGGGGCTTGACTTCGGCGTAAAGCTGACAAATACATTTCCGGTAAAGATAACCGAAAGCGAGCTTCCGGGTGAAGAGATGTATATGTCGGGGCGTTCTTTGTTCCCACTTTCCATTGAAGTAGCAAACAGGCTTTCTGCGGCTTTTGACGGTAAATTGCAAATCAGCTTTTCGGGTGGGGTAGATGTGAGAAACATACGTGATGTTTTGGACACCGGTATTTGGCCTATTACATTTGCGACTACTCTTTTAAAGCCGGGCGGGTATGAGCGACTGCACCAGATTGCAAGTGAGCTGTCTGATACTTCCTTGTCGTTGCCGTCGGTTAAGTTTCGCAGTGTTGATACAAAACGACTTGGAAAACTTGCGAGTAAGGTTTGTAAGGAAAACAATGAATCCGTGTATTCTAAGAGATTGACAACAAAAGCAGACAGAAAAGTTAAAGAAAAGGCTCCGATTCTTGATTGCTTCATTGCACCATGCCAAAGTGGTTGTCCGTTTGGTCAAGATGTACCCGCTTATCTTCGACTCATGGATGAGGGGAAAGCTCTAAAGGCTCTCAATGTTATTGTAGAAAGAAATCCCTTACCGAACATAACAGGCTTAATTTGCTCTCATAATTGTATGAGTAAATGTACCCGTGATTTCTATGAGAGGAGCGTAGATATTCGAGGTGTTAAACTCGATGCTGCTACTTCAGCATTTGGACAATTGCTTGATGAAATAGAGGGGTCAAATGAACGTATTAGCAGGGTTGCTGTCGTTGGTGGAGGTCCTGCGGGACTATCTTGTGCGTATTTTTTAGCACGTTCGGGCTATAATGTGACCATTTTTGAGCGTGAAAATACGCTTGGTGGGCTGGTGACTCATGTAATTCCGGAGTTTAGGATAGGAAATGATGTAATAAACAGAGATTTAGCACTGATTGAGGCATACGGCGTAGATATACGCCTAAACACGGAGATAAATGACATAAAAGCATTGCAAACAGAGGGTTTTGAGCATATTGTGTTGGCTATTGGAGCAGATTTGCCGATTCATCTAAATCTTCAAGTAGGCGTGGGAATAGAGGCTATAAACCTGTTAAAAAAGCTCAAACGAACTTCAAATGTGAGCCTTGGAAAGAGAGTTGCTGTCGTAGGAGGTGGAAATACCGCCCTGGATACGGCGCGTGCAGCGCTTAGAGCCCCAGGGGTTTCAGAGGTTTCGCTAATTTACAGGCGCACGAAGAGATATATGCCGGCTGATTCTGAGGAGCTTGAACTTGCTCTTGAAGAGGGTGTGAAAGTTTTTGAACTGCTTTCGCCGCTCAGCCACGAAAATGGTGTGCTGCTTTGCGAAGTTATGATGTCGGGTGAATTTGATTCATCGGGCAGAAGAGGGTCAATAGGAACGGGTGAGACTGTCGAGATAGAGGCTGATACAGTTGTTTCTGCTATAGGAAACAGTGTCAGGGTTGACTTCTTTAAGCAACTGGGGTTGTCTGTTTCGGATAGGGGTAAGGTAGTGGTTAATCCGGAAACGATGGAGAGTATGTCTCAAAATGTGTACGTTATTGGTGATTCTTTCCGCGGACCGGCGACAGTTGCCGAGGCAATTTCGGATGCTGCGAAGTGTGCTTCTGCGATTGCCGGAATTCGTTTTGATAAGTATGCTGATTTAAACATTAGCACAGAAAATCAACGCGTGAAAGGAAAAAAAGGAATTCATTACCAGTGTGATTCACAAATTTCTGAATTTGAGCGTTGCTTGGAGTGTCCGTCGGTTTGTCAGCTCTGTGTTGATGTCTGTCCCAATCGAGCTAACGTTAATATCGTGGTTAATGGTCGCTCGCAGGTTTTTCATGTTGACTTTATGTGTAATGAGTGTGGTAATTGTAAAATCTTCTGTCCATACTCTGGTGCTCCGTATACTGACAAGTTTACGCTCTTTATAAGCAAGGAAGATTTCATTGATAGTGAAAATAATGGTGTTTTATTCGGTGAAAATGGAAATTATTCCATACGGCTTGATGGCCGTGTCTTTGATTCGTCTTCAGAGAGCATTGTGCCCGACGAAATACTTGATCTTATAAGAGCTTTGGAGGCTAGAACAGAAATTGCCCTGTAGCGCAAAACCACTGCAAATACGTAACTGCAAAAGACCTCAACTTCGCGTCACATGCCGTGAAGTTGAGGTCTTTTGACTGCGTGGTGTATGCAAATGGTCTTTATATCGGTGTAATTGCGTTTTTGAAGTTATTTGGGTGATTATTTGATTGCATAAATATAGCAGCTAATGTGCGGTTTGCGGAGTCTTTTTTGCGAGAACAGTGTAGACGAATACGCTGGCTCGCAAAAAAGCGGAGCAAACTGCACATTAGCTGCGGGAGTAAGATTCTTCGCTGACGCTCGCAGTGACAAAGCTTCCGGGTTTTCCTTGAATTGTTGATATTAGTCCTGCGGGTCTACGGGGCATACGAGTCTGCGTTGCTATATGCCGTTGGATTTTAGAAAATCTTTTATTAGATTCATGCAAACGTCTTTGCGAAATTCTATGCTTACACGACCTTTTCGAGGAGTTATTGCTTTATCCAGGGCTGCTATGTATTCGTTTTTTATTGCTGTTGCTTCTTTTAGTGATTTACCTTTCAGCATTTCATCTATTTCGCTTGGTCGTATTATTACATCACTTACTGCTCCGAAAGCTGTTGCGCAGTTTTTGATTATACCATCTTGTATATCCAAGATGCCGGCAAAAGATACTCTTGAAATTGATAGAGCTTTTCTTGCTCCGATTTTTTCATAGTAATAGTTATCTAAGTTTTGTTTCGGGATTAGTATTTCTACTATTAGTTCACTTTGGTTTATCGCAGTCTTGCCTCCACCCAGATAGAAGTCTTTTAAAGGGATTATGCGCTCAGTGCTTTTTGTCTTTAAAAGCAGTAAGGAATTCATTACCATGAAGATTAATGCACTGTCTGCTTTTGCTGAGCCGTTGGCTATGTTTCCTCCAATCGTTCCTGCATTTCTTATTGCCGGGGCGGCGATTTGCTTGCATGCTTCTTTTAAGATGGTCGGTGTTAAGTCATTGTTGATAACTTCGGCAAATGTGGTGGCAGCTCCCAAGCGAATGAACGTTTTGTCGCTATAAATTTGTTTTAGTTCCGGGATTCGATTAATAAAGAGATAGTCTTTGTTTTCACATGCTGAATAGACCATTATGTCTGTACCGCCTGAATATGGCACGAGTTCGGGCGACTCGAAATATGTGGTCAATGCACCCTCTAATGTCTCCGGCAGGTAGTTTTTCACCACAAATCGCCTCCTTTTTCAGCGGCTATAAGTACCGCTTTTACTATTGAATTATATCCTGTACAGCGGCAAAGATTGCCTGAAAGCCCCTCTCTTACAATGGTTTCTGTGGGGTTTGGGTTGTTGCTTAGTATGCATTCGGACGATAGCAACATTGCGGGCATACAAAATCCGCACTGAATTGCCGAGACTGTTTCAAATGCTTTGCTTAGGGTTTCAAATTTTTCTGTTTTGCTATATCCTTCTATTGTTATAATACTTGCGCCGTGAATACTGCCCATCGCAACAAGGCATGAGTTCATTAGATTGCCGTCTATTATCACTGCACAGGCTCCGCATTCGCCTTCTTTGCACCCGCACTTTGTCCCGGTCATCTTTTTTTCATCGCGTAAGTAATCCAAGAGTCTTGCAGATGCTTTTCCGGTATAAGATGTTTCTTTATTGTTCAAGTTAAACTTTATTAGATCGCTCATAACTGGTCTCCTCTCGCATCACATCTAATATGTCTTCGGGCATGAAGGGGATTTTGCTTAGTTTTGTTTCAAGAGCGTTTTGTATTGCGTCGAGCACTGCGGGTGCGCCGCCTACATGTGACATTTCTCCTGCTCCTTTTGCGCCAAAAGGTCCTTCGGGGTATTCGTCTACATGCAGAAAAACATTCATTTTCGGAAAATCCAGTGCGGTTGGGATAATATAGTCGCATAGTTTTTTATTTCCGATGGCTCCATTATATATGGTACACTTCTCCATAATGGCGTAACCAAGGCTTTGGACAATGCCACCCTCCATCTGTCCTAGGACAATGTTTTCATCAATCGGCATACCAACGTCAAAAGAACCCCAAACGTCGTCAACCGAGATGCCTCCGGTTAGAGTGTCTACCGTTGTTTCAACGATTGTTGCTTGCCATGAGTATGTGGGGTAGGCGTCACCTTTGAAGTTCACTGCATCAAATGGAATCATGAAATCCGGATGCTCATAACGCTGCTCAATGAGTTGTTCCTTACCGGCAATCCAGTCATCTTTTAAACGAATTGCAGCTCTGCGGAGCAGTTCGCCTACAACCATGATAGAACGAGAGGCAACCGTTGGCCCTGAGTTTGGTACTTTGGATGTGTCGGGGAGACTTATAATTATTTTGTCTGGTGGTAAGTCCAGTGTTTTAGATACTATTTTTGTAAAGGTCGTAGCAAGTCCTTGTCCCATATCGGTGTTAGCTGTTAAAATTTCTACTCTGTCGTCTTTGTGCTTTTTTAGCTGCGCAACCGCTTTTATGATATCTCTTTCTCCGTTTCCGGTGAAGCCTGCGCCGTGAAACACCAGTGAAAAGCCTATGCCTTTTCTGAATCTGCCCGTTTGATTTTGGTATTGTTTTTGTTTTTTGAAATAATCGCTTGCTTTTAAAATTTCATCAGCCATTTGTTTTAGGGGAACAGGGAAGTGGTATTTTCCGCTTGTTGAGGTGAGGTCACCTTGCTTTACGATGTGTTTTAGCTTAAACTCGGCAGAGTCAACGTTGAGCTTTTTTGCAACATGCGACATCATCATTTCTATGGCAAAGAAAACTTGTGGGCCGCCAAAGCCGCGAAATGCGCCGTTTGGTACTGTGTTTGTTTTTGGTGCACGACCGTGCACTTTTATGTTTTCTATGTTGTATACGCCGGAAGAGCCGATTGTTGCTCGTTGCAGAACCACCATGCTCATAGTGGTGTAAGCCCCTGCGTCAACTATAATATCGGCAATCATTCCGGTGACTTTTCCGTCTTTGACAGAGATTTTATAGTTACAGTATGAGGGGTGGCGCTTACTTGTGGCTATGATGTCTTCTTCACGCTCAAAGACCACCCGCACACTTTTGCCACCTGCTTTAAAAGCCGCTATTGCTACCTGGCAAGCGAGAGCAGAGGGGAAATCTTCCTTACCTCCAAATCCGCCGCCTGTGACATCTTGCCTTACTATAACATTTTCGGGTGGTAAGGCTGTTGCGTCTACAAGTGCTCCGTGTACGTAGTATGGGCATTGGAGTGAGCCGTGTATAATCATTTTTCCGTCTTGATATTTTCCTATCATGCCGTTTGTTTCGAGATAGATGTGCTCTTGAAGACCTGTTTCGTAGTTGCCTTCGATGATTTTATCGGCATGTTTGAATGCAACGTCTATATCGCCTTTTTCAATTTTAAAATCGAAGAAGATATCTTCGGATTGACGCACATCAAATACAGGAGTAAGGATTTCATACTCTACCTCAATTTCATTTAGCAGACTGCCGACTGCTTGCAAATCCGACCCTACTAACATTCCTATCGGCTCACCTATATATTCAACATTATTTGTGAAAACCGGGGTGTCGTCCTGAATCATGTGAACCTGATTTTTCCCGGGGATATCAGTGCTGTCAACGTAGAAATAGCCGTCAGGCAACTTGGGAATCCTTACATTCCTTACGACGCCTTTTGCTATGGATGACCGGAGGATTCGACCGTGCAACATATCGTCAGCGTCATAGTCGCAGACGTATACTGCACTACCGTTTGCTTTTTCAAAATGGTCTATTTTGGGTATGGATGAACTAATGTTATTCAATGGAAAACACCTCTTTTCCGTTTACATACTTTTGTATTATATGGTTATCGTCAGAATAATAGATGACTCTGGCTAGTCTTTCTTCCGGTTTTAAAGGGTTTGTTGTTGGAATTTTACTGTCGTCTACTATTATTGCGTCTAGTTCATAGCCGTGTTCAAATTTGCCTACTTTAGAAAAAAAGCTGCCGCCACAGGTTGTCGCCAGATAAAATGCTTCGTTTAAGGTAAGTGGGGGAGAGTTTTGGTCTATTAGTCGCCAGTACATCTTAGATGCTTCCACTGCGCTGCTTATAGCACGAAAAATTGATAGATGCGGACCGCCTGCTATGTCGCTTCCCAGACCTACGTTGATGCCTTTTTCTAAAAATCTTCTGACGGGTGCTATTCCCGATGCCAGATGTGTGTTTGAGGCGGGGCAGTGCGCTACGTAAACATTGTTGTCGAAGATGAGTTGTTCTTCTTCTCCTTCGCTCCATACACAATGCGCCATGACGGTTTTTACATTCTTGCCGCCGAATAGTCCGAACTGTTCATAGGCGTGTGCATATGTGTTTGCGCTCGGGTTAAGTTTTTTCACCCATTCTATTTCGCCGTGATTTTCAGATAAATGAGACTGTACGGCAAGCGAGTAGATTTCTTGAAGATGTTTAAACTTTTGCATAAGTTCATCGGAGCAAGTCGGTATGAAGCGGGGAGTGATTATCGGCTTTGTGTTTTTGAAGCTTTTGAGTGAGCTTTCTATCCATGATTTTGTTGAAATATACGCTGCTTCTGCGCTTTCTTGTCTTAGCGTGTCAGGGCAGTTTCTGTCCATGCCGACCTTGCCGACCATTGTTATAAGCCCTGTTTGTTCAAGTTTTTCCATGAGTAGCAGGGTTGCAGGAGTGTGGAGCGTAGCAAAAATCAGTGCTCGCGTGGTAGCACCGGATTTTAACGCGTTGACAAATAAGTTGTATGATTTGTTTGCGTAGTCGATGTGTATGTATTTTGATTCTTCGGGAAATGTGTATGTGTCAAGCCAGTCAAGGAGTTGCATATCCATGCCAAGTCCACGATATGCATATTGCGGAGCATGTGTATGCAGGTCAATCAGACCCGGAATGATGAGGTTGCCGCTGTAGTCTTTTAACGGAAAAGATTGATATTTCTCAGGGATTTGTGCAAACACGCCTTGAACAGTCCCATCCTCGCAGACAAGATAACCGTTTTCAACTGTTTCAAGTTCTTTTAGCGTTTTGCTATAGCAGATGTCACCCTTGATTATCACATTTGTTTTGTTCATGAAGTAAAGTATACTACTTTTTTTCATTTTTTGCACTAAAAAACTGTTAATTTTGTTTTCAGGAGCTTGTGGTACTGCTATATTAAGTTTCATATTGACTTGCGATAACAAATATGTTATCATAAGTAAAACAGAATAAAGTAATCAATTAAAAACACCTAGGAAAGAGGTGAAAATGTGTACACAACTAAATTCTATCGCGATAAAAATGGCAAATCTGAAATAGTTGATTACTTAGACGATTTGAAACAACGCGGATTGACAAGCAAAACAGACCGCATAAACCGTGATAAAATCCTCGCTTATATCGGAGCGTTAGAGCAGTATGGAACCCGAATAGGTGAACCGATGGTGAAACATATAGATGGTAATATATGGGAATTACGCCCCATTGCAAACCGTATATTTTTCTTTTACTGGAAAGACAATAAGTTTGTGTTACTCCATCATTTTATTAAAAAAACACGAAAAACACCGCCAAGAGAAATCGAACAGGCGCGAAACAAAATGAAAGATTTTATTGAAAGGCATGGTGAATAACATGAAAAAAGATATTGACACATTTTCTGATTATATGAACGATGAAACAAGAGTAAGTCCTGTAGAACGTGAGCGTATCAATTTTGAAATCGCCATAATCGGCAAAATGATTGAGGCAAGAGAAGAAAAAGGATTATCGCAAAGAGAGCTTGCTGAAATATCCGGCGTGAAACAACCGGCGATAGCGCGACTGGAAAGCCTGAAAACTACGCCGCAAATTGACACACTTTTCAAAGTGCTGTATCCGTTGGGATATACTATGGAGATTGTGCCGCTTAATAACAACGGCAAACAGGCAGGTGCTAAATAGGCTTAAGAAAAAACAGCATAGAGTAAAGTATGCTTGTTTTTTAGTTAACTCTATTTTTAACTGCGCCGGATAGGAAGCTTTTTACATTATCTACAGCAATATCCATTAGTCTGCTTCTGCATTCTATTGGTGCCCATGCTATGTGGGGGGTTATAATGCAGTTTTTGGCTTTTAATAGGGGATTGTCGCTCTTTATGGGTTCAACAGAGACGACATCTACGCCGGCAGCTTGAACTTTGCCGCTGTTTAACGCATCAGCCAAATCTTGCTCTACAATAAGCGGACCGCGAGAATTGTTGATGATTATGACTTTGTCTTTCATCTTTGCTATGCTGTCTTTATTTATAATTGCTTCGGTTGCGGGGAACAACGGACAATGTAGGCTTATAACGTCAGATTTTGCAAAAATCTCATCCAAGGTGACATACTTTGCTATTTCTGCTCCGGCATCGCTTTCCTGAGTGTCATGGGCAATCACGTTCATGTTCAGTGCTTTTGCAATCTTACCTGTTGCCTGACCTATTCTTCCGAAACCGATGATTCCCATGGTTTTACCTGAGAGCTCAATGAGTGGATGATCCCAGAAGCAAAAATCATCAGAATTTGCCCAGCGTCCTTCGCTGACTGCTTTGCTGTGATGCCCGACATGGTGGCATATCTCCAGCAAAAGCGCAATGGCAAATTGTCCTACTGCGTCTGTGCCGTAGGCGGGGATATTACATACGGGTATGTCTTTTGCTTTTGCTGCCTCTGTATCTACAACATTGTAGCCTGTAGCCAAGACACCGATGTAGCGTATTTTCGGGCATTTTGCAAGAGTATTTGCGGAAATTGGCGTTTTATTGGTAATGATGATTTCGGCATCACCAATGCGGCGTATGATTTCATCTTCATCGGAAACAGGTGTCCTGTCATGGACTGTGACGCTGCCAAGCTTCTCAAAGCCTTCCCAACTGAGGTCACCGGGGTTTAACGTATAGCCGTCTAAAATAATAATATTCAAAGTTTTACTCCTTTTTACATATAAAACACTTACAAACTTCTGTCATCAAAAATATTCTGTTGCACCAAGCGGTTAACTAGTCCTGCAATAATGCCCATGCGCGATTTAGTGTCCGCTTGGCATTGGCGATTGTGAGATCGGAGTCTTCATCTTGCCACGGTTTGACTTCAAAAGAGAGGACATATGGGTTTTCGGCATTGAAGAATCCTTCGTTTTTCAAGACTCGCAAAAAGTCCAGCAGTTCGGGAATGTCATTGCTGCCGCAGGGGAAGCCGAAGCGTTGGTGTTCATCGCCATAACCGAGTGCGGACGGGTCTTTGCACACGGTGTTTCCGATGTGGAAGTGGGTGAGATACGGACGTAGAGTTCTTACGACAAACTCAGGGGTTTCATAGGTCATGGGTATATGGCTGAGATCTATCATCAGACCAAAGTTGTTGTGTGTAGTGCGCATATCCGCCGCAAATTTTGCTGCAAGCGGGGCAGGTCCGATGAGCGAAGATTTTGCGATGTCAAAATCAAAGACTTCAAGCTCAACCAACATATCTTTAGTTTTTGCATAATCACACAGATTACGTGTGGTTTTGAGCAGTTGCGCATAAGCTTGGTCTTTTGTTTCCTCTTCCCATTGCCTTGATAAAAATGCCATTCCCTTTGCACCAAGTTCATGTGCTTCGTCAATAGCTTCAATCAGCGTTGCTTCTGCTTTTTTGCGTTCAGATTCGTCAATGTGGTTTGGATTCAGTCCGGTGGTGAGAAGTCTCGGTTGGGCACCATAGCACACAGTCATTTTTGCCGTCTCCAGCAACTGAGCTGCTTTTTTACGGGTTTCATCATTTTTAATCCAAGAAAGCTCGATGGCAGTAAAATAATCATCACAGGCTACTTGCTTTATCCTGTCAAGGATGTCCGGATCCTCCCCGCGAAGCCCGGCAGGCCATGCCATAAACTCAATAAGACCTACTTTGAAATACTTGTGTATAGATTCACGCATTTAATTTTTCCTTCTTTCTATGTAGAATTTTTGCTTTTTCAGCTATTTGACGGCTTGTTAAACCGTGTTTTTCCAAAAGTTCGTAGTAATCTCCACTCTGTGAAAACTCAGTGACTCCCAAAATTTCCATAGGGACAGGATAATTTTTTGCACAAACTTCCGCTACAGCACTTCCCAACCCACCGAACTCACTATGTTCCTCCACAGTGAGAATCGCTCCGGTTTCTCTCGCTGATTGCAGAACAATATCTTCGTCGAGCGGTTTGATTGTATGAATATTCACAACTCTTGCAGAAATGCCGCTTTCTTTTAATATTTCTGATGCCTTTAAGCATTCATGCAATATTTGCCCGGTGGAGAGCAAGGTTATGTCGGCTCCCTCTTTTAAGACAACGCCTTTACCGATTTTAAAGTTATAGTTATCGTCAAAGATGACAGGAGCTGCCGCCCTGCTTAAGCGCAGATATACAGGCCCGTTATGCTCAGCTGCCGCAAAAACGGCTTTTTTTGTCTCCACTGCATCGCAAACGGATATTATAGTTATATTGGGAATTGCCCTAAGCAGAGCTATGTCTCCGGTTGAATGGTGACTTGCTCCGTCATAGGAGTCGGACAGACCGCAATATGTACCCGCCAACTTCACATTTAGCTTATCATAAGCTATCATGCTGTTAATAGGGTCTCCGCCGCGAAGTGTCATAAATACGGAAAATGTATTGGTAAACGGAATCAGTCCGCATGAGGCAAATCCGGCTGCCATTGCGTTCATATTCAGCTCAGAGATGCCGACATTGTAATATCGAGCGGGGAAAGCTTTGCCGAATGTAATGCTTTTGCTGGAACTACCGACATCTGCTTCAAGCACTATAACCTTATCATTTTTTGCGCCAAGTTCAGCTAATGCGTCACCGTATGCGTCTCTGATAGCAATCATGCTCATGCCGTCACACCTCCCAACTCTGAGATAGCAGAAGCGTATTCGGCATCGGAAATAGGTTTCCCATGCCAATCGTTTTTGCCCTCCATGAAAGATACGCCTTTGCCCTTGACTGTTTTTGCGACAATGACCACAGGTCCTTCGCTGTGTTCACGCGCTTTGTTTAATGTATCAGACAGAGCAGCCACGTCATGCCCGTCGGCTTGGAGAACTCGCCAGCCGAATGAAGTGAATTTTGCGACAATGTCTCCGAGAGGCATGATTTCATCCGTTGTCCCGTCCAGTTGCACGCCGTTATAATCAACGAGCGCAATCAAATTGGAAACTTTATATTTTGACGCGGTCATCGCTGCTTCCCATATCGCACCTTCTTGAAGCTCTCCGTCACCGAGAATTACATATACATTATAGTTAAGCTCTAAATGCTTTGCAGATTCCGCCATCCCGATACCTGCGGAAAGCCCTAAACCCAGAGGTCCGGTCGAGAGCTCGACTCCGGGGGTTTTTGTTGCACAGGGATGTCCTTGCAACATCGAATCAATTTGCCGGAGATTTTTCATCTCGTCTACAGAGAAGTAGCCTTTATGGGCTAAACATAAGTAAAGCATCGGGGCGGCGTGACCTTTTGAAAGTATCAATCTGTCACGGCCCGGCAGCTCGGGATTTGACGGGTCAATGTTCATTATATCGAAATAAAGGGTGCATAAAATCTCACAACATGAAAGAGAGCCTCCCGGATGTCCGGTTTGTATCTCATGCAATGTTGTGATAAGTTCACGACGCATTTGTGCACATAAAGAGTTAAGTTTCAGTTCCTTTTCTGACATCAAAAAGCCCTCCTCACCCAACTCCAGTATTTTACACCGTCACGTATATCGTTGTCAACTTTCAAATCTTGATATATGGAAAAATTTCGGCGGCATATTTGTTGGGATTTTTTATCAAAAATAAATGGCAATGCCGACTTATGTCAAAATTTGTATGCCATAAGCCGGCGCTGCTTTTGGTGTTTATTTGCCTATTTCTCGCCTCTTGCCAGCTTTACATGTGAATCCGCCATCTCGTAACCTGCAGCTTGTGCACATGCAGTGTTCAGGTCAAGCGCAGTCACAACCGTTGCACATATTTCCGCAAGGCGCTTTACGCTGCGGTTATCTTCCTCGGGAGTTTTACCAAACTCGCCGCAACTTATGAGATTAAGTGCTTCTTTGGCTGTGCCGAAAAGGGTGCCGCCGCCGACTGTCGCAAGCTCTAAGCAGGGGAGACTTACCATGAAATGCAGTCCTCCATCGACAGCTTCAGCCTGCACATACACGGATGACGACGAAATTACCTGCGCAACATCTTGTCCTGTAGCGAGAAAAAAAGCTCCGATAGCGTTGGCGGCATTTACGTTGTAGCCAGAAATAGTTCCGCTAAGGTTGCTGCCCAGATAGCACTTGTTGAACACGACCTTTTCAACGCTCCTGCTGTTTGTGCCTTTTTTGAACACTTGTGTAAGTACATCTTCCGGCACAAAAATTTCTGTTTGAACGCCTTTTCCTCGTCCGTTTAATACATTGATGTGTGCATTTTTCTTGTCAGTGCAAAGGTTGGAACTGATAGTGAGAAGCTTCCAACCGGGCCTTGAAGAGAGGATATATTTGACGATGTCGGCGGAAGCTTTTGTTACACCATTCATGCCCATAGCGTCACCTGTTTTGAAAATAAGGCGCAGAAATACTTTAGAGCCAAGCTGGTAGGTGTCGATTTTTTGAAGCTTGACAAATGGGTCAGGTACGTGTTTTTGCAGCTCTTTTACGTATTGCTCCATGTTGTCATCGACAAATTCAATAAAACTTCTGGCTTCATAGATGTTCGATGCCTGAATTAACGGGGCACGGGTCATGCCGTCGTAATTAACGAGCGTTTTCAGACCGCCGGAAAGATTTATAGCCTTTATGCCGCGGCTAACCCCTGCAATCAATGCTGCTTCGTTCGTAGCGAGCGGAATATATACATCTTCGTCCGCAGATACATACTGCCCACTAATTTTTGCAGGACCCACGAATCCCATCGGAACGATTGCTCCACCGATTTTTGACTCAATTCCGGCGAGTATTGCACTATCGCCTACAAGTGAGCAGGTGTCAATTCTTGTATTTTTTGTTATATCGAGCGAAACACCGGAGACATTTTCAAGCAGCTCACATCTTATGATGGCTGCATCATTGCAGGCATCACGGATGCGACCGGAATCGCTGTTATATATTCGCTCAAATATGACAGTTTCCAGGTGCTGGGTTTTTATTTTTTTCTCAAAATATTCTTTTTTTATTTGATCTAGCATAATAATGACCATGCCTTTCGAAAATTATCAGGCACAAAACGACTTATGAAAGGAATTGTCATTTTGTGTATCATTTGCGATTCCCCGCAGGGGGAGCAAATCGCACATTCTCTCGTTAGTTTGAATACTTTCAAACTATGACCTCCATTAGTGTTTTTGGTGGAGCAGAGTGCTGAGTGTTTGGGCATACTTCGCAGTTTCATTCATCTTTTCAAGGTCTATGCCTGTGTCTATACCCATCCTTTCAAACATCTCTACAAGAAGCTCGGTAGCACAATTGCCCTTGGCTCCGGGAGCATATGGGCAACCGCCGAGTCCACCTACAGCGGAGTCAAACATCCTGATTCCCGCATTATACGAAGCAAGGTTATTGGCGAACTCAATTCCGAAATACTTGTGATAATGTACAGCCACATTTGCAGTCGTGAAAGCTTCTTTGACTTTCTTGGGGATATTGTAAGCCATGTCAGGTCCTGCCATTCCGGTTGTGTCACCAAGTGAGACCTCATATGCCCCGTGGCTTTCGAGAGCCAGTGCTACTTCCAGAGTTCTCTCAGCAGGTTTGTAACCTTCCATAGGACACCCGAATGCAGTGGCAATGTACGACCTGACGCGAACACCCTCACTTTTAGCTATGCGGTTGATTTCGCCTATCTGCTTTATAGTATCATCAACGCTTTGGTTCAGATTGCTTTTATTGTGGCTCTCGCTGGTGCTTACGATGGTTACAACCTCTTTTAAACCTGCATCAAGCGCCAGTTCAAACCCTTTCATATTAGGTATCAGTGCATTATAGATGACTCCGGGCTTCTTTTCGATGCTTTGGAACACCTCTTTAGCGTCTTTCATCTGCGGAATCCATTTTGGATTCACAAAAGATGTGACCTCTATTCTTTTGCATCCGCAATCGTTTAGCATATGAATAAGATCTATTTTCTTTTGCGTGTCTATAAATTCCGGCTCGGGTTGTAGTCCGTCACGCGGTGCTACCTCAAATATTTCAATGCAGTCTTTGATATTACGCATTTTAATGACCATTCCTTTCAAACTTTAGGGGATAAGAATAGCTCTGCCGTTGATAGTGTCAAATATATCCAACGCACGCTGATAATCGGACATAGGCATGGTTTCTCCGACATACGCTTTTAAATCCATACGACCTGTATCCAACAGATTCATCAGTGGTTCCCAAGTTCTGAACATATGCCGCCCGAATAATCCGGTGACAATCAATTCACGATATACAACCCTGTGCATATAACGTTTGATTGTAAGTTCCTCTTGCACCATACCGACATGAATAAGCCTGCCGCCTGTTGAAAGTGCATCTACGGCTTGATTTATAACTGCTTGGCTTCCTGTGAGCTCTATCACAGCGTCCAAGTGGTCGGTGTGTTTTGCAATTTCGGCGACAAAGTCTTGCTCCTTGCTGTTTATAGCAATGTCTGCGCCTAATTTCAGCGCATAGTCAAGGCGCGAGGGCTTTATATCCACTGCAAAGACTTTTGATGCACCCAGAAGCTTAGCGAGTTCACATGTCATGAGGCCAATTGCTCCGGTGCCGATAACGGCAATGTTAGCGCCAAATATATCTGCTTTCTGTAATGCATGAAAAGCCGTACCGAGTGGCTCTAAAAGTGAACTTTCAATAAAATCTGCATCTTTCTTAAGTTTGATAGCAGAAATGGCGGGAAGTCTGATGTACTGGGCAAAGCTACCATCTACATTTCTGCCCAAAACTCCCATGTTGTTTGTGCAGATATGCTGTTTGTCGGTACGGCACTCATAGCATGTGCCGCAAGGTATATGCGTTTCTCCGGCAACTCTGTCTCCGGTTTTAAAGTTTTTTACGAGATTTCCCACCTGCACGACTTCACCCGAGAACTCATGACCGAGCGTGAACGGCAGAGGATAATTTGCAGCCGCAACCAAGGGAGTCCACTCTAAGACTTCTATGTCGGATTTGCACATCGCAGTGGCTTTAACCTCAACTATCAAGTCCAGTGGTCCACATTCAGGCATTGGGATATCCACGATTTGAGCACCGGGTCCCGGTTTTAATTTCCTTAATGCATTCAATATAACTTACCCCACTTACTCCACAGGTCGCAGCTTTGCTATATTGTTTTCGTCTTTTACACGCACAAGCCCGGGGTTTATAATTTCGAGTAAAGAAACCTCCGAGAGATAGAGCACGGTGGTGCCTTCTTCGAGATGACCTGTGTAGGTTTGCTCCAAGTCAGAAACAACCATATGAAAATGCGGGTGACCATCCAATACATAACCTTGCAAAGAGGCTAACTCTATAGGTTTTTCAATCGTAACAAATTCGTCAACGGGCTCACGTTCGATTCCTGTAACGCGATGAAGCACAACTTTTTGGAGCGAACCGATTGCGCTGGTTATGACTGCATTTCGTATATCCAGTCGAATGAGTTCCTCTCTAATGCTTTCAAGCAGTAAATCGCCACGTTCAAGATTCATAATAATAATTCGGCCTACGCCCTCACGTACATAAGTAATCATTGCTTTAATCCTTTCTCTTTTTGTGTTTTATTTCGGGTATATTTCGGGTTAAATTTAAAACATGCTTTCGGGGTAACTGATATATTGCTCAGGAGAGGTGGACTGAGAAAAAACAGAAAGAGTTATCAGCATCTCATCGGAGGTGTTGCAGACCTGATGCTTTGAGTCGGCAGGGAAGAACACAGCATCGCCTTTTTTGAACTCCACTATTTCTCCGTCAATCCATGACTTACCTTGTCCGCCGAGTATGTATATCACCTCTTCAATGCCTTTGTGTGCGTGCAACGGCTTTACTATCGCATTTGGAAAACAGTGCATCACGGCAATTGACATCTGCTTTGCCCCAACAGTTTCCTCTGTAATAATCCAATTGAGGTCTCTGCCCTCAAGGTTAAGCGTCTCGACATCGTTATGGTTGATTTTGAGCGGCATTTGCAATACCTCCATACTAGAACCAGCGGTCTAAGTCGGGCAGCAATTCTACTGTTTCATCAAGGGGCTTGCCTGCGTCTTCATATTTCTTTCTGCGGTTGACACGGTCTATTTGTTGAATTTTGTATGAGCGGTAAGCGGCTTCATCTGCATAACGTGCAGGTATGCATAATATGCCGTCATGGTCAGCACGAATTACGTCACCGGGAGTAACCATTACACCGGCGCAAAGTACGGGTTTATCAGCTGAGTACGGTTCAATCCGTCCTTGCGGGTGCACATAGGAGATTCCCTTTGAAAAGACAGGTAGTCCCTGAATTATGCTTTCCGGAGTGTCGCGCATATAGCCGTCAAAAATGAGACCTTCGACACCGTTATTTACGTAGCCTTGGAGATTTTCGCTTCCAAATACACCGCCTATCAATCCATTTGCGGCACATACGAGCACCTCGCCATCACCGGCGCTTAAGACTTTTTGCAGCTCATCGTATAGAGCGGGGTTTACGTGGCTGTCAAAGAAGTGGTATCCGCCGTCTTTTTTGCGTGCATATTGCAAGCTTTCGAATTGCTCATATGTCATGTAAGGCATTTTCACATCAGTCTTTTTAAATTCCATTGTTCTTGCGACTCCGCAAAATTCTGTTTGCGCAATCATTGGGCGCATATCCGGTGACATGCTGTACAAATCTTGCAGCCCCATGCTGTCAAGGGCATCGCTGAGGTCTGCGCAACGAGACATTTCGATGATTTCCATAGTTTTTTTGTTGATAGCCATAATTTTTTCTCCTTTTAGTTTACTTAATTATTCGTGATGTCCTCCACGGGTTAACAGCCTTATCAGCGCGGTGATACCCAATGCCAACACAAGTATAACTACACCAACCACACTGCCATATCCGATACGCATATGATTAAATGCATTGACGAACAGATGCAGCGGCAATATCTCTGTCGAGTGAACCGGCCCGCCCCTCGTCATGACCCATACGAGATCAAAAATGCGAAGCACACCAACCATTTGAAGTATCAGGATTGTCCGGAATACTTGTTTTGACATAGGAATTATCATATTAAGATGTATCCTAAATCCGCTTGCTCCGTCCATGGCAGCACTTTCCAGCACTTCTTCATTTATACTCATGAAGCCTGAATTGAACAGTATAACTTGTATTCCCATAGCACTCCACACTTGGGCTACTATGACGGCAGTCAATGCATGGGTTGTGCTGGCGAGTGGTGATGTGTACAGATGACCTATCCCAAAAGCATCCATAAGCGGTCTTGCTATACCCATAACCGGGCTGAATATATTGCCCCAAATGAAACCGACTGAAACTGTAGTCAGAACCACAGGCATAAAGAATATGGTCTTGAAGAATCTAAATCCCTTTAGCTGTAAGTATAACACATAACCAAGGATATACCCAACTATAACCTGAACAACGGTTGTCCAAAACATAAAGACAAATGATGTTCTCAGGCTGTTCCAGAAAAACGGGTTGTTAAATACAGCGTTGAAATTGTCAAATCCTGCGAATACCCTTGTCGTTAAGGTCGGCCACCTGTAAAAACTCAATACCAGCCCCTGTTGCAATGGATAGAGGAGTAGATAAACATAATAAATGAATCCGGGAATAAACAACATAAAGAGTATAAGGACATCGCGTTTTCTGATTTTAATCATATCAATGCACCTATTACCCTTTCAATGCGCCGGCGGTCAGACCTCTTTGGATTTTCTCCTGAGCCACCAGATAGAACAGTAGTGTCGGTATTATTGCCAGCAAGGCACCGGCAGCCAGCTGCGTATGTTCTGAGAAATATTCGCTTAAAAAGCTTGCAAGACCTATAGGTAATGTCCTTAGTGACATATCACTGATAAGTAACATTGCTACCATAAGCTCGTTCCATGCATTAATAACCGCCAAAATTGCGACAGTTGCTATTACATCCCTTGAAAGTGGGATTATGATGTTCCAGAATACCCGGAAAACTGAGCATCCGTCAATATAGGCACATTCCTCCAGCTCTTTCGGGATGGAACTCATATAGCCCTCAAGGATGAATACAGATATCGGTATCCTGAATGCTCCGTATACAAGTGCCAACATGGTGAGGTTGTTCATCATTCCCATGTTTAAAACGAGGAGGTAGAGCGGAATTATCGCCGCGTGAATCGGTATCATCATACCGGTGATTACAATATAATATGTGAGTCTTCTGAACCTGAATTTAAATCTGGATAGCACGAACGCCATCGGGACACATGCAGCAAGTGTAAAAATTACTGTCAAAGTGGCTGTCCGCACACTATTTAGCATTAGTCTGGCAAGACCGGCATTGGTCCATGCCAAGTAGAAATTTATGGGTTGCGGGTTTCTGGGGAAACCCCAGGTGTTAAACGTAAGCTCCTCAACTGTCTTCATAGCCGACATCAAGAGCCAAAGTAAAGGGTACACTACTATGGCAGCTATTACAGACAAGACAACGTAACTGAAAACTTTAGTTTTACGGTTCATTACCTGTCCGCTTGAGCCCCGTAGTGATTTGTTATTAACGGTTACAGCCATTTTCGGAAAACCTCCAAACATGATTCCCGGTTGCACTACGCAACCGGTGCAGACACAAAGTATCTATGGCCGGTCACCGGCGCAACCGGCCATAATACGCGCAATCATTTAATGCGGTTTGCTGTTAATTACCTAATGCTCTAAGATGCTCTTCGGCAACCATTTGCACGAAATCTACAGCTTCTTGAACAGTCATTGTGCCTGCAATGATAGCCGGCATAGCAGTTTCCTTGATTGCAAAATCTATTGCAGGAACTGTTAGGGCATCCATTGAAAGAAGCAAGCGTGTTGAGGCGCGATATGCGTCAACAAACTGATTAAAGAGCGGGAGTGTCAGGTCGCGATCCCACTCGACTAAACCTGCTGCAACCCTTGCACCACTTTCCATGTATTGTCTGTTGTACTCAGGTGCGGTATAGGCATCGGCAAAACGAATAACGGCATCGAGCTGTCTTTCGTTCAGACCGGATGGGATTGTAAGACCCCATACATTGCCGCCGACGCGAATGGTTGGGTCACCGCCCGGGAAAGCATCGGGGAACGCCGGGAAATCAATGCGGAAAACATTGTCAACGAATTCACGTCCGCCGGCTGTTTCAAAGTTGGCAGCTTTCCAAGCTCCCTCGTAATACATGGCAGCTTCGCCGCGTGCAAAGAACATATCAGCATCAAGTGTGCTGAATGCCAGAACATCCGGTGGGAATGCTTCAGCTTCAACCAGACGTGCAAAATGCTCCATTGCACTTACAAATCCATAGTTGGGGTTGTTCCACTGGTTCATTGAATCGCCTTGGGTGAGAGCTATTGTGGTTTCAAAGCCCGCAGTCCTTGCCATAAAAGCAGATGCCAACCAAGCGAAACGAATATCTGCACCACCCGTTACCATCAGGTGTATGCCTACTTCGCGTGCCCTGCCGGCGAGGTAAATCAGGTCATCAAATGTTTCAGGGGGATCCCAACCATGCTCTTCAAATATAACCCGATTGTACATCAGACCATCAATGCTGGCTTCAATGGGTATAGATGAGATACGTCCGTCAATTGCCATGTTGTTGAGGATGTGAGGCTGAAAACGATCACGGATTTGCGGATTTGCATCAAGGATTTCATCCCAGAAATGGATAAGTCCGGCACGGTTGAATTCGATGATGTAGTTGATTGGAACTTGACTGATTTCAGGTGGGTTGCCCGCAGCAAATTCTACCAGTATTTTTGTGCGATGCTCTGCTGAGGGTTGGATATCGGGTTCAATAATGATATCCGGGTTTGCTGCGTTGAACGCATTGACCAGCCCCATGTAAATCTCATGGAGAGGTCCGCCGGGGGTGTTGACGTTTGCATGGCGAATTACGACCGGGTCTGAAGCGTCCCCCGGTAGAGTCACTGCCGGAGTGTCTGCCTGGCCGTTTGCTTGACCGTTTGCCGGTGGGGCGTCTGCCGCCGGTGCATCACCCATTGCGCATGCAACCAAGAGTAGCATGAGTGAGGCAGCCAGTAGTAGTGCGAAGAATTTTTTCATTTGGTTTGTTCCTCCTTAATTTTTTTGTTCATCTTATATGCAATCCAACGGGTTTTCCCGCAGAACAGCCTACAGTGCCGGAAAGCTTTATTCAGCAAGGAGCTTATAGCCGATGTCCGTAACCATGTCTTCGCTTGTTAATGTCGCCCGACCAAACTGGTCGGTTGTTATTTTGTCCGCATCAGCCCAAACCCCTTGTATCGGGTCGAAAGAACTTAAGCGGTAATTTGCACACGGTTTAAAGCCACGGATTGTTACAGGCGGGCACTCAGCTTCAAGATAGATAAGTGCATATTCCTTACAAGGCGTCGCCGCACAAAATGCCCAGCCACGATAACCCATGTGCTCACCGGATTTATTAGGGGTAACAAGTTCGCTGTCCGGTATCAGGTCTTGGTAGCGGCTGCCTTCGCTTAAGGCAAATGCTTTAATCATAGGCGTTTGCGCACCCGAGCGATATGTGATGGATTCCCATATCTTATGCGGCGCGGCAGATTCTATATCTGCACCCCAGATTCCCTCTATGCCGTATATCACGCCTCCGATTGCACCGGACAGAAAGCTGCCGTAAAGCCCTGCGCGGTTGTTGAGTTCTGCCTCAGGGCTATTCGTTTCAGGCGGTTCGCCAAAGGGGAAACCCGGATAGTATGGCTCTCCTGCTATGACAGGCATTGCAGGCGCAGAGCGATAGCATTCGGTAAGATACCAATGATGGTCATGCTCACGCCAGTTGCCGTTTTGGTGGAAAGTGAGCCAAGGGGCTTCATCTGAATCGCCAAAGTTTACCAGAGTTGATGGCGAAGGATTGGTTCCCACCAAAGTGCCAAACGGAGGATGTCCGTAGCGTTCAAGCCAACGGTTTATCGGCTCGTTGTATTCGCGGGAGGGGATAGAGCAATACGGCCAATCAAAATGAATCGGTGAGAGTAGGCAATAATGTGCCTGATAACGGGCGAAAATATACTGGACGTAGCGAGTGTAAGTATCCGGCCAACCACCGTACTTTTTCCATACAGTGGAAACGTCACGGCGAGCGGTTTCAAGGAACGTGAGAATACCTTCGCTTTGCAGGTAGTCGATTTTTTTATCCATCTCCAGAAAGTAGTCGGGATTTATGCGAGTGAAGTCGGGCACAACATCTTCGTATCCTTTTACATTACCGGGGAAGTGAAACAAGCGACCACCTGCGTTGTGCATATCTTTGGCAGACTTGGTGCCTTTTTGTTGCCATGCATCACGCGCCCAAACGCCCGGCTCTATTTCTATTTGAGGCGGATGTGAGTCATTCGCCCATGTGGGATGCCCCGCAAGCATGGCTATCGTGTTATAGCCTTGGCTTTTGCGGTATCTGACAAGATCTTTGAAATAACATTCTTCAAGGGGGCGCTCTTTATTGTCATCACTCCAACGGAAGCGGTAGGTGGGGGCTGCCCACCAAGTATCGCCAACCATGAAAAAATCATGACCGTCAGGATGCATAAATCCATGACCGTTTACACTGGGTCGCAAAATGCCTCGGTATGCAGGGTTGTTTTGCTTTTCTGCTTCGCTCGGCTCTACTGCATCAAAGCTGCCTGACGTGCCGCAAAGTCCGCAATCGGAGGGAAAAGACCCGGAGACATAACTCCACTTTCCGGGTGTTGTGGCGACAAATCGTACTTTAAAGGTGTTTCCGCCACTCCAAAAACCGTATACCCGTTTATTAAAATTCGGACCGACAAGATCAATCCACACATCTACATCCATGTAAGGATTAGCGTAATCACGCCTTGCAATCAAAGTCAGCTCTCTAATATCCCAAAGTTTTACTGTCATAGCTTACCCCCCGTGTAAAATGTGCAATATGCTGCTCTTAGTGAGTAATTTTGTTAAGTATATATGAACGTTGACCTACAAAAAAGCAAAAATTTTTGGAAAAACCATAATATTTTTATGAGTTTTTCCAAAAATTTATTTTTTTAGCTGATGTTTAATTATGAATAGTACGATATAAATTCCTTAGGCGTGAATCCTGTGGATTTAAAAAATAGCTTTGAAAAATAGCTGCTGTACTCGTACCCCAACATGTCGGACACTTCATATATTTTATAGCTGCCTGACAAGAGTAGTTTTTTTGCTTCTTCCATTTTTACATCGGTTACATATTCAACAAAACTCATGCCGGCTGTGCGTTTAAACACAAAGCTTAAATACGCCGCACTGATAAATAGGTGGTCTGCAACCATATTTAAATTAATCTGGCTGCGACAATTTTCGGTTATGAAGCGTTTAGCCTCAATGACTATACGTTCATCTCCTGTTTTTTCATATGTTATTTGGTTCAGAATCTCGACCAGCCCCGTTTCGAATGACCGTAACCATTCACGCAAACCTTTCTGAGTGTCGGCCTTTCTGATTACCTCATAATGATTCTCTTCAAAAATGATTTTATTATCCTTACCCTTTTTTAGCACTGCAAGTGATAGGGAAACTGTGGTGAAGCAGAGATTATACGCATCATTACGAGATGTTCTTTTCTTTAGTAGATTTTGTAAATGATTGAATATTTCGCTTAAGCGGTCTGTGTCTTGTAATTCAAGGGTTTTTTGCAGCTCTTGTGCCCATTCTATACTATCAATTTCAACAAACGGTGCATCTTTTGGAGCATGAAGCACTTTTCCGTAACCCTGATAAAAAACCTCGTCCGACGCAAGGATTGCATCATTCATTATTTGCCCTACATTTTGAGCATCACCTGTTATAGTCCCAATACCCACGACAGCCGGCACATTGAGATACTGGCGCAGCATCCTCACTATAACGAGACCCATTTCCTCAATGGCATTTTCATGACCCGGAGTGTAGACAAACAAGTATAGACCTTCCCCTGCAAGAAAGGCAACACCTTCAAAATAGTTTTTTGATATGTCTTTTATGATTCCGAGTGCTGCCGACTCGACTTTGCGGTCATCAAATCGACGGGAGAAAGATAGTTCGAGATTAACAGCAACACAACGAAGTCGTTTGGGGTCAATTTGCGGTACGGCGTGGGTAAGCATAGAAACAAACTCGTTGTCAATAGGTAACCCCGCAAGCATGTCGCACAAGCCTTTTGCCACTTTGTCAACAGGGGAAATGTCTCTGGGCTCTGCACCACTGCGTTCGGTTAAGAGCAATTGTCTCTGCGTCCCCAGTGTGGTCAGTAAAACTTCAGGTGTAAATTCGAGTTTTAGCAGGTAATCCGCAACGCCAAGGTGCATAGCGGATTTGAGTAACCCAAACTCCTCGTAGCTGGAAAGGCTTATATACCGAGTTTTGCTATACTCGGCCTTTGCGGCACTGATCATTTCAAGCCCGTCCATTATCGGCATTTTTATGTCTGTAATAACTATATCAGGGCGCAGGTGCAGAATTAATTCTAATCCTTTTTTGCCATTTTCAGCCTCGCCTAAGATGGTATAGCCCTCATTTTCCCAGTCAATCATTGAGCGCAGATTTACTCTGACAAGCGCTTCATCGTCAACAATAACAACTCCCAGCATATAAGTCCCCCTACATAGTTTTGGGCATGCGCACGGTCACTTTTGTATATTCTCCTTCATTACTTTCAATGAAAAGGCCGCCCACTCCGCCGCTGAACAGCTTGATGCGTTCTTCCACATTATGCAGACCAATATGATTAAGTTTTTTTTCCGTCTCAACACGGGGTTCTTCCAATAGGGTTCCCACTCGCTCCGGCGGAATGCCTGCGCCGTTATCAAATATAACTATTACAAGCTCTCCGTTTTCTTCGCTTATGGATATTTCGATAATGCCCATTCCCTCATTTTTATCGAGCCCGTGATATATAGCGTTTTCAGCGAGTGGTTGTAATGTGAAGCGGGGGATAAGGTAATCCATCAGATGCTCCGGAATATCGTAGTGTATTGTAAGCAGACCGCAGCGGCGTATATGCTGGATATGCAGATAGCTTTTGAGTAGTTCAAGCTCTTGTCTGATTGTAACTTGCTCGGCTGCGCCTTTGGATATTTCTTTAAGCAATGCGCCAAGCGACGATGCCATATCGGAAATGCCTTCAATCTTTTGTATATCAGCCATAACTTTGATGGAGTTAAGCACATTATAGACAAAGTGGGGATTTATCTGGTTTAGCAATACTTTATATTCCAGTTCTGTGCGTTTGTGTTCGTTGCGAATTAAGTCATCCATAAGTGAGGCAATATTAGTGGACATCTCATTAACCCCTTGACCGATTAATCCCATTTCATCATTTCCCTCAATCTGAGGGTCGGTAGCGAAATCTCCGCCAGCTATATTGTGCAAATGGTCGAGAACTTTGTTCAGGGGTGTAGTCAGGCGTTTTGTCAGGTAGTAGGTGAGCAACAGGAACAATATGATAACAAGTGTGAGAATTCCAAGCAGAACTATGAGATTGAAAGTTGTGTGAGCTTCAAAGCCCTCCAGCGAATGAATAAGAAACAAGGTCATTCCGGAATGTGCAGAGTATCTGGAGGTAACAAGCATTTGCCTTTCATTAAAGTCAACAAAATAGCTGCCGCCGGAGCTATCTTTCTCATCGAGGAAAGAGTAGTCGAGAACCTGCCCTATACGGTCAGCGTTTTGATGAAATACAGCCCGATTTGCCCTGTCCAGTACCAGCACAAACCGAGAGTCATCCATGTGGAAATCTTCAAACGCATCGGCAATCAGTGCCGGAGAAAAAGCGAGAGCATGCCATCCTATTTCGATTCTTGTGCCTGCGTAAAGAATAGGGCGCGTAATAGGCAAAATCATGCGAGAACTGCGGTAGCGGGCGGGGTTTTCATATATCCCCGACCAGAGGATGCCTCCTCTGTAATCCAATCCTGCTGAAAACCATCGCTCGTCAGCCAGATTTTCGATAAAGTAGGCATCTGTATTCCCGCCTCTGAGGAGTACGCCGTTGTTTCCGTGGATATGGAGGAATACTACATGTCTGCCGACGGAGTTTGAGGCGAGCTGTTCATTCATCAGCCGTATAACCGGTGGAGCATCTCGGCCGAAACGGGCTCTGTCATCACTGTAGTCACGCATAAGTACGGGTTGGATGTTGTTGTTGACAAAAATCCAATTGGTGAGATGCTCTCCAAGACGGAGCTGTCTTTCTATATTGCCTATCAGATAGTTTACATCGTTTATATTTGTTCGCACCAGATTGTACCTGTACTGGTTTCGCTGACTGGTGTAGTACAAAAAACTCAAAGTCAGCGAGATGCACAGCACAATTCCCATAAAATAAAAGGTTATTTTTGCTTTCAGCGACCAGTTACGGAGTGGGGAGGGTAGCTTGTTCCGACAATTTCGAGTCATGAACCACAATCCCTTCTGAATAGGTGCATACTTTTTTTCATCGTAGCGCAAAGCATACCCTTTGTCAAGGGCATAACTTTTTTTGTCAATATTTTTTTGTAATTTATTTACAAAAAAAATAAATGGCAATGCCGACTTATGTCAAAATTTGTATGCCATAAGCCGGCGCTGCTTTTGGTGTTTATGATGGTACGGATGCCTTAATTGCCCGGGAGAAACCTTACTGCACTATTATATCCGTATAGTTGCAGGAGAGCTCATTACCTTTTCCATCTGTGACTTTCATCAGCACTGTGTACTCACCTTTCGCATCGTGAGGAATCTGCCACACAATGTGGTCAGCGACATGAGCAGAATCGGCGAGCAGGGTAGTCTTAAATGAGTTTTTAAGTTGCACAGCTTTTGTATCGCTCTTCACTATACTCCATTCGACTTTGCAGTTGTCAAGTGCTTCAAGGTGGTCGTTTACGACCCACACTTTGCCTACAAAGTCTGTGGCAGGCTTATAGAGTTTGTCGCGCCCGATGACATACGGGTCTGCGTTCCATTCAAGGCTTACGAGCACAGGTGTATAGACAGCTTTCATCGACTCATAGACCTTGTAAGGTCTACGATAGTAGTCGAGAAGTCCCGAACCTATCATCGCCACAGGGTCTGACCAGTAGTACAGATACATAGAGCCTACGGGTGCATACTTGCGCTGGCGCAGTGCCTCGATTTGTTCTTTAACAACCTTTGCCTCATACTCTTGCGTGTTGTTGATGAACTCGTCGAGTGAATTACCCATCTCAACGCCGGCAAATTTGAATGTGCGGTCGTAGAACAGACCCCAATACTCCCAAGTATCCCAGTGCGGAGGCCAGAGTTTGTCCTCGGGAATAAATGTCTTCAGCGTTTCAAGACAGGGGATAGCCGCTGCACCAAATTCAACGATGATTGGGTCGATATTTGTTTTGAGCAGGTCGGTGTCGCCCGGCTGGCACAGCCCTATCATGATGTTTTGTACACCCTCGCGATAGTCGCCTTTATGAATCCAACGGGTTGGGTCAACCGTGCCAAGACTCTCTTTGAGAACTTCGCAAAGTCTCCAGAAGTTGTTGGGCTTTTCCTCAAACCAGTAAATTTCAGGCTCTTTAAATGTTGACCACATGCCGAGGCAAGCGTGATTGTAAATCATCTCGCCCATCTCGATGATTTGCTCGGAAGCACGTTCGATGAAATCATCGGAGTTACACACACAATAGTGAAGCGGGAATACCTGCCAGAGTAGGAAGCCCATCTCATCGCACATGGTGTAAAAACCGTCAGGTTCGACATGGCTGCCTATTCGGATTGAGTTTATATGGAAAGTGAGCATCTTATCAAGGTCTTCTTTCCACATTTTCTCGTTGGCTTCGCTCATCCAATTGCTTGAAATGTAGCGCATACCACGTAAGAATAGCTTTTTGCCATTTAGATACCAATGCTGGGTCTTTTCGTCCATAACGACTTCTTTGATGCCGAAGTTCTGTGAAAGTTCATCACTCAGTACATTAAATTTTGCAGTGTACATATTCGGATGACCGATATCCCATGTCCACCATAGCTTCGCATCGGGTACTGTGAGCACGATTTTATACGTGTTGATACCCGGCTGTATAACTACGGGGCGTGTGCGCTGACCGCAATATTCTTCTTTGAAGTTATATGGGGTTATGGTCATAGTCAGGTCGGTTTCATAGACCTCACATGTAGTGTTGTTGATTCTCACGTCAACGGAAACAAGCCCTGTGCCGTCGGGTTTATCTGTTTTGTCGCCAAGCCAGTCTTTCTTTTTAACAACGCGAGTGAAGATTTTGACGTATTCGATAAACACATCTTCACGTGCGATGAGTGTTACATCATCCCAGATACCGCCGGAGTTGCCGTCGCCTCTGAATTTAGTCATGGAACCGGGACGGTGCATGGCATCAATCATGTGCCCTTTAATTAGTTCAAGGTCTACTACTTGATGTGCCTGATAATCGTCGGAAAGCGGGTTTTCTGAGAATTCAGCACGCTTGTATTCTGCCTTTGAACGAGGTGAAGAGTCGCGAACGACAAGGACATTGTCGCCTTTCATTTTCACATCGTCTGTCACATCAAATTCAAACGGGTTGAACATACCCTCGTGCGAGCCTAAAAACTTGCCGTTAAGCCAGACATCGGCAAAGTAGTCAACTCCGCCAAAGCGCAAGTAGAGCCTCTTTCCGGCGTAATCTTTAGGTACTTTAAAAGTCGTTTGAAACCAGACAGTTCCGTGGTAGTCGCCAACTTCGGTCAAGTGCCAGTTGTTAGGGATTTTCATATCCCCCCAAGATTTAAAATCTACATCGCTCTTGTACCAGCTTTGACGTTTACCTTGGTCGCCCTCGTCAAGTTTATACTTCCATACCCCACCGAGGTTGAAAGCGTCTTTTGGTGCTAATCTGATCAAATCAATCGTTCCTCCATTTCGGTTATTTAACTAGCCGAGCATTACAGACATGAAACTGAAAAACTCGTCAACGGCTGCGTCAATCGGCATGTTATCGAATACCACTGCGAAGAGTAGTCTTTCAATTTCTGAGTGAGCCAACGGAAATCCGGGTGGGCGGGCATCAAACGGAGCTGCAGTATTTCCGATATCCACCAAAATCTCTATTTCACGCGCTATAAGAATATCGATGGGGTCGTTCAGATCAAGATTTGCTATAAGTTGCTCTTGGATTACTGTTGAACCCGGGACACCGATATCCATGTTGTAGATACGTTGGGCTTCCCAATCGTTAATCATGAAGCTGATAAACCTTGCAGCTTCCTCCGGTAGTGAGCTGCCTGTTGAAATTGTCCATGTGGAACACACAATGACTTCAGCGTGTCTGACCGCTGCATTATCTACAACAGGAGGTCTGACCATGCGAATCTCGTCATCTAGCTGAGCTTGGACTATCTTGCCTTGATTTGCATTAGTACCCCATATCGCAATCTGACCGTGTGCCATAGGTGTGTCTCCCCATCCGAGACCCTGGTAGTCGAAAATAAACTCTCTGGGTCCGAATACGCCGGCGGCATACAGGTCAATATACCACTGGAAGAAAGCAGCCAGCATGTCCGGAGTAAAGGCAACTGCCGAGTTATCTTCTGTTACCAGTCCGTATACACCGTGTTGACGCATGAAGAGTTCCATGAATTGTTCGCCTATAATGAATTCTGATACAAAAATTCCATCGGGAAGCATTGGTACAATGGATATCAGCAACTCGTTATAATCACTTATCGACATCAAGTCGGTTGGGAATGGAGCTCCGGCTGCCTGAAGAATACCGGCATTGAAAGCTATGACACTGGCTGTGTCTCCGAAAGTTGCGCCAAACAGCTGACCGCCGATTGAAGAGCCGGCAAGTGCCCCGGCTGTGAAGTTAGAGAGGTCAATAAGTCCGGCGTCAACATATGGCTGAATCGGGCGGATGAAGCCCATGTCAGCGTAGTTGCCTAAGTGCAATAGCTGAACCAGCATGGCATCGGGCAAATCGTTTGCTGCAGCCCAGGTCGCCATTTGTGTGAAGTAGTCGCCAAATCCCGCATAAAAGTGAAGTACCGACACATGCGGGTTAGCAGTAGTATACAGGTCTATCATTTCGAGAGTTCTTTCGTGCCTCGCAGCTCCGCCCCACCATGATACAGTGATTTCAACAGGGTCGGAACCGTCCGGAGGGGTGACTGCCGACGGGTCAGCAGCAGGTGGGTCACCCGTCGCCGGAGTGTCTGCAGGTTGATCTCCCTGCGGCGGTGGATCATCCGCTGCAGGAGCCGCACATGCGACCAGCAGCACAAGCACCAGTACGCAAGCGAGCAGTTTCAGTAGTTGCTTACTCTTTTTCATTGTATTCCTCCTTAAAATTATTGTGTTTTCGTATTATGTTACAGCAGATGTACTGCTGTAATCACCTAAGTGAAGCGTAGCCACGCAATTACAGAGATATGAGTTTGTTGCCGTTTTTTGCCGACTTAAGCGCTGCTAAACTGACTTTCAGTGCCGACACGCCGCTATCTTCGTTGACTATGGGTGTTTTACCCGACTTGACACAATCTATAAAATGCAAGTTTTCCGTGTAATAAGACTCGTTGTCAAACGGGTCGTTTATATGGGTAACTTCTTCACCACCATCTGTTACTACCTTGTAATTCATGAAATCGAAGAAACCCGTCCCATCAAGTACAGCTGTACCACGTGTTCCTACTACTCCTCGCGAACTCATAGCCAGATGTGAAGCCCAGCTTGCGTTTATAACGGCACTTCCACCATTTTTCAGACGCATAAGAAGTTGAGAATTATTGTCGAAATCGGGCAAATCCGGGCGGCTGCCGGTTACCCAAGCTGCTACGCTTTCAACTTTTAAGCCTAAACCATCAAACATATCTATATCGTGGGAAAGTGACTCCACAGTCATACCGCACACAAGACCCGGTTCGGTACGCCAACTGTTACCGAGCGAATCATTGAAGCCTACTCCCGGGCCTATCCGGTGTGACCATACACTGACAACTTCGCCAAGTCGTCCCGATAATACGTCGTTTTGCAAGGTAAGATATCCGGGACGAAAACGCATATTAAACGCAGTCATGAAAATGATATTGTTTTCTTTTGCGAGTTTGGCAAGCTTGTTGCCATCGGCAATGTCAGTCGCTATCGGCTTTTCACAAAACACATGTTTTCCTGCTTCCATAGCGGGTTTTGCATATTCAATGCGCCTCGAAGGTGGGGTCAGCAGATGAATCATGTCAAGTTCGGAGAGCAGTTCCTCGATGTTGCTCACGACCTTTGCGTTGCACATAGCTGCAATGGTGTTTGCGTTATCTGCATTGGGGTCAATAACTCCAACGACTTGCACATCGGGAATTTTGAGCAATGCCTCGGCATGTTTTCGGGCTATGCCGCCCGCACCAATTATTGCAGTTTTTAACATGACTTATCCTTTCAGTCCGGTTGTGGCTATGCCCTCGACAAGGTACTTCTGGCAGGTTAAGAATAAAGCGAAAATTGGTATAATAGATAGAGTGGACACCGCAAACAGCACTCCGAAAGCAGACAGTTCAAACGATTCTATGTATTGCCTCAGTGCCAGTGCCAGCGTCATTCGTCGCGGGTGGGTTATATAAATCAGATGTGAGAAAAAGTCGTCGTATGTCCATATGAATGAGAAAATTCCGGCAGTCAAAAAAGCAGGGACAGAAAGCGGGCAAATAATTCGCAAATAAATCATCAGCGGGTTGCATCCGTCAACCGTAGCCGCTTGGTCAAGTTCAATCGGAATACCTCTCATAAACTGGATGAACAAAAAGCAAAAGAAACCTTGTACACCAAACCACATAGGTAAAACAATGGGTAAAATTGTTCCGATCATATCCCATGAATGAAACATGATAAAGCGCGGTATCAGAGTGGCGTGAATGGGTATCATCATCGTACCGAATATCAGTGCATATACCAGACCTTTACCCCGAAATTTGAGCCTCGCCACTGCATAACCGACCAAAGAAGATGAAAATAGTGTGCCGATAACAGCCGGTACAACCAGCCTGATAGAGTTGAAAAGATAGTTGAAGAAAGTTACGCCGCCTACTCCTCTTAAGCCTATTTCATAGTTTTCAAGCGTGGGGTACACTATCGCAAGCCCCTGAGGGCCGAAAATGTGAGCTTCGGGGGTAAATGAACGTGAAACCATCCAAAGCAATGGATAAATCATCACAACAGCACCTAAAACGGCAACTATGAATATAACTATTTTATATACTCTGCTTCCTGTCATACAGCACCTCTAATCCCCATAATAAACGAATCGTTTCGAAACCTTGAAAATTATGAATGTCACAATCGCGAGGAATACCAACATTATCCATGCCATAGCAGAGGCTATGCCCATTCTGAAGAACTGGAAGCCCATTTGGAACAGGTAAACAGTATAAAGAAGCAAACTATTCATAACGCCACCCAGATTATCGGGGCCTGCCACAATTAGAGCCGGGGTAAAGGACTGGAATGCCTGAATTGTTTGCATAATGATGTTAAACAGGATTATAGGAGAGAGCATTGGAAGAGTTATCTTAAAGAACTTACCCACAGCCCCTGCACCATCGAGGGATGCAGACTCGTATAATTCCAAAGGAATTTGCTTAAGCCCCGCAAGGAAAATAATCATGGGCGAACCAAATTGCCACACGCGCAATAAAACGAGTGTGTAAATGGAGTAGCTCGGGTTAGATACCCAACTGATTCCGGTAATAGTCTCGGGCAATCCTATAGATGCCAGTATGCTGTTGAACATGCCGTTTAGCCCAAATATTTGACGCCAAAGTATGGAAATCGCCACACTGCCACCCAGAAGTGCCGGCAGATAATACACCGCACGAAAAATTTTCAGCATAGGCACACCTTTGTTGAGCATGAGTGCCAGTATCAGTGCAAATATAAGCTGAAGAGGCACACCGAGTGCTACGAATGTGAGCGTTACTCGAACGGATGTTTGAAATCTGGTGTCGTTAAATAGTAGCCTGTAGTTATCAAGCCCTACGTAATCATAGTCACCAAAAAGCCGGAAATTTGTAAACGAGAGTTGCAATGACGCAATAATAGGATATATCTGGAATACTAAAAATCCAAAAACCCATGGGAAAAGAAAAAGCAAAGGCCACCTATATTCCCTCCATAAATCTGATGCAAACCGATGTATTCCTGCCGGACGTGCAAGTGTCGGATTTTCCAGGTTCTTCATACGCCACCCCCAATAGATTTTTACATAAACTATTCGGCTAAACTCATACGAAAATTAAAAGTGAAAAGTGTGTAAAAAATATCCAAAGTTATTGTTAACTTTTCAAACAAATTAACACATGTTGCATGAATTGTCTGCTGACGAAATGACCGAAAAAACAATTGTATTTTTGTTTATTGTGTTGAAATACCTTGATTTTTCAAGGCTAAAGGAGTTGCTTTTTCCGTTTTTGCTCAGATTGTTTTTTACTCACTAAAATCGAGTAGAATTTTAGTAAAAAACAATGTGTGTAAAATCATGCCATACGATGCGCCAATCCCTCTTATATAGCCCATCCGCAAGAGTATACAAAAATACAATCAATATATTGTCTATTGTGCCAATTGCATGTTATGTTTATCCAAATTATCATGTAGTTAAATATCAGCCTTAATCAGTGATGCGAGATGTCTAAAGAACTCTTGAAATAACCGACATTCCGAAGTTTTTGCGGCATGTCAAAAGGAGGCGGCAATGCGTCCATCCTTTGTATTGGTAGCCTATGAGGTAATCAAAGATAAAATCTTCAGACGCGAGCTTGTGCCCGGAGACTACTTAGTCGAACTCAAATTGGTCGATGAACTCAAAATGAGCCGAACTCCCATACGCAAGGCAATAGACATGCTCATAGAAGAAGGATTAGTAGGGCGCATTGAGAACAAATGCACTTTTGTCAAATCAACCTTTCAAGATGAGCTTGTTGCTGCGTATGAACTTTGTGAAGCCTTAGACGGAATGGCATCCTTTATTCTGGCGGAGCAGATTGCAGATGGGGTGCTTTGCGATGACGACCTGAGCGTATTGCGGCAGCTCGCAGCAGATATGGTACGCCACTTGAAAGTTAATAACATGAAAAAATGGGCGGAACTGGACAAACTTTTTCACATAACTTTGGTTACAATCAGCGGAAACGAATTTTTAACTCGCGTGAACAACGGGCATTACAGTCATATAAATGAAATCCTGTGGTTCAAGGTCATTCAGGATGTAGATATAGAGGAATCAACCCAAATGCACATGGATTTGCTTTCTGCGATTTCTCGTGGTGACACAACAAGCAGCAGGGAAATTGCACAACGGCACAGACGCAGAATTATTGAAGTCATTAAATCCGGCAACAGGGGTTGAGAGATAATGCTCCAAATACAAAATAACCGTTTCTTTTCATGGTTGTTTTGTGTCTTAGGGAAATAAGAAAGGAATGATTATCATTATGCAGGCAAAAAACCATACCCCCGAGCAGGAATTTGTGGCAGATCTTGTCAATCGCTCAAAAATAGCCCTGAAGAAAGCAGAGAGCTTGACGCAGCGCAAAGCAGACGAGGTGTCAGCCGCAATTGTGTACACGTTTTCGAGACCGGAAACAGCAAAAAAAATCGCAGAGATGACAGTTGAGGAGACGGGTATCGGGAACGTAGAGTCTAAAATCAACAAGTTTACCATTAAAATGCCCGCCATCCTTTATGATATCCTACCAACGAAGACAGTTGGCGTTGTGGAGAAAATCCCTGAAAAGGGCATAACAAAGCTTGCAAAACCACTTGGTGTAATAGCTGCCCTCATCCCGAGTACAAACCCCGAGGCGACACCGCCTTTTAAAGGAGTTTTAGGTTTGCGCGCCAGAAACACAGTTATTTTTGCGCCTCATCCGGGAGCTAAAAAGACCACTTTTTATGTAGTTGAGATGATGCGTGACATTCTTCGCAAAAACGGTCTGCCTGAAGACATGTTTATTTGCATCGAAAACCCCTCAAAACTTATTTCACACGAGCTTATGAAGCAATGTGATGTTACTATGGCAACAGGCGGAGGCGATATGGTTCATGCGGCTTACAGTTCAGGCAAGCCGGCATACGGCGTGGGAGCGGGCAATGCTGCCGTTGTAATAGATGAAACTGTTAATGTGGCTGAAACTGCTGAAAAAATCCGCATAGGCAAGACCGGAGATAATGCTTCAGGTTGCTCTGCCGAAAACTCGCTTATAATTCAATCCGGTGTTTACGACGAGATGGTAGAAGCTTTGCAGGCAGAGGACGGATACCTCGCAAATGACGAGGAAAAATCCAAACTTCAAGCGGTCATGTGGAAAGACGGACGCCTAACCCGCGAGGTAGTCGGCAAATCTGCAAAGGCAATTGCGGACGCAGCGGGCATTTCAATTCCCGATGATACAAAATTTATCATGGTCGAGGAAACGGGCATCGGTGCAGGATATCCATTCTCCGGTGAGAAAATTTCACTGGTGCTCACGCTTTATAAATATGACGAATTTCCCGAGGCTATAGACAAGGTAAATGCAATTACCCGTTATTCCGGCTATGGACACTCTTGCGGCATACACTCAAAAAATAATGAGAGAATATTAAAACTTGCGGAGGAGACGTATACAACCAAAGTTATAGTTTGTCAACCTCACGGTGCTTCAAATTCCGGTAATTGGCATAATGGGCTTGCAAACACATTTTCTCTCGGCTGCGGCACATGGGGCGGAAATATAGTGTCCGAGAACATTACCCAAAAACACTATTTTAATACCACTTGGGTGTCAGAAGCCATTAATCGTAAAGCCCCGCCCGAAAGCGAAATATATCAAGACCTTTTAGATAATGTTGTCCTTTAGCGGTACTGACCGGGAGCTTTGTATGAGTAATGATATTTACATAAATGAGATAGGTCCCCGGGATGGATTCCAGAATGTGACCGAGTTCATACCGACTGAAGTAAAACTTGCCGTAATTGATCGTATAATTGCCTCGGGGGTGCGGCACATTCAGCTAACATCCTTTGTCAGCCCAAAGGCAATTCCGCAGATGAAAGATGCCGTAGAGGTGGTGTCGGCTTGTCTTGAAAAGTACCCTGATATGGATTTTTACGCACTTGTTCCTAATATGAGGGGTGCGGAAAGCGCAGCAGGCTGCGGGCTTAAAAAAGTCAGTGCCGTTATTTCCGTGTCGGAGAGCCACAATATGGCAAATATCAGAAAAACTGTTGACGAATCATTTACCGGACTTGGTGAAATTATAAGCGCATTTCCCGACATGAAAATAATTTTAGATGCGGCAACAGCCTTTGGTTGTCCCACGGAGGGCATCACACCATACGATAAGCTCAAAGTATATATTGAGCGTGCGCGTGGGCTGGGTATTACCTCTATCACTCTTTGCGACACGATTGGGATTGCGACTCCGAATCAGGTTCGCGAGTATATTACATATCTTTCCGATTATTTCAGTGATATGGATTTTAGAGTGCATATTCACGACACTCGCAATATGGGCATGGTTAATACACTTACTGCGGTTGAGTGCGGTGTGAAGCATATCGAGGTTTCCATCGGAGGTCTCGGCGGTTGTCCGTTTGCTGCAGGTGCTTCCGGAAATACAGCTACAGAAGACTTTGTGTATATGCTCCGCTCTATAGGTTATGAGACCGGCATAGATTTTGACAAACTGCTTGATGCCGCCAAGTTCGCAAGCGAGCACATACGTGGTAATTTCAGCGGGCATCACATAAATATCACAAACGATGTCAGAACTCAGTAATAATAAAAAATATTTTATCGAAAAAGGAGAATGTTTCATGAAAACTGTAGGGTTTATCGGGGTAGGATTGATGGGAAGCGGCATGGTGCGCAATCTGTTGAAAGCGGGGTTTGCCGTGATGGTGTTTGATGTTTTTCGTGAAAAGGCTGAGGCATTGATAGCAGACGGAGCTTCTGTTGCGGATAATATTGCCGAGTGTGCGAGTGGCAAAGATGCTGTGATTTCAATTGTTGGCTACCCGAAAGACGTAGAAGCTGTGTACTTCGGAGCTGCCGGCGTTTTAGAGAATGCCGACCGCGGCACCTTGATTATCGACATGAGCACAGGCAGTCCGGAGATGGCGAAGCGTATTGCGGAGGAAGCAAAAAAGCGTGGCATGGAAGCTCTTGATGCCCCTGTTTCAGGCGGTACGGCAGGTGCATCAAACGGGACTCTCGCCATTATGGTAGGTGGCGATAAATCTACATTTGAACGTGGTTTTCCCTTGCTTGATGCCATGGGAGGCAATATAAAACTGCAAGGACCTGCCGGTAGTGGGCAGCACGTGAAAATGGCAAATCAGATTGCATGTGCCGGAGCCTTGGCGGGTGTCTGTGAGGCGATTTCGTATGCCCGCGCAGCAAAGCTGGATCCTGAACTTATGATTAACACTATTTGCACGGGTGCTGCCGGAAGCAAGATGATGGAGTTCATGGCTCCGAAGATACTGGCAGGCGATAACAGCCCCATCTTTATGTTAAAACACATGCTCAAAGACCTCAACATCGTCATGGAGGAGAGTGAAAAACTGGGTCGTGATTTGCCGGTGACCGAGTTCGTCTGTAATGCTTATAGAGCTCTCGAAGAAAAGGGCATGGGAGACTACGGCAATCACACACTGATTTACCATTACAATGAAGAAAAATAAGGAGTTTAGCATATGAGCAGATTCCATACACCGATCAGTATTCACGAATTTCCCGATTTCTCGCTTTTTGCCAATGAATTTGAAATCGGAAAAAGCGATGTGATTATAACTCATAAGTTTCTGGCAGAGCCATATATAATGCCGCTAAAGCCGACATGCTCGTATATCTTTTATGAGGACTATGAAAAGGGTGAGCCGAGCGAGAGCGCTGTTGATAAAATGCGCAAACATATCAAGAGCCTAGACTGCAAACGCATAATTGCAGTCGGTGGCGGCAGCGTTCTTGATGCGGCAAAGATGCTCGCAATCCGTGCAGAGTGTACTGCCGATATCTACAGCAGCACCGAACCGCTTGAACGTATGCCGCTGGTGCTTGTGCCGACAACATGCGGAACCGGCAGTGAGACAAGCAATATAGCTGTGATTTACATGGACTCGGCGGGCTCGAAAATGGGTAAGAGCGGCTCGGCATTTTTTGGCGATGCCTCTGTCCTTATCCCGCAGTTTTTGGAAAAACTGCCTTATGATATATTCATGTACAGCCTGCTTGATGCGCTGATACATGGTATAGAGGTTTACCTGTCGCCCAATTCACACGCTTTCAGTAATGTCTACTGTGCCGAGGCTGTGCGCCTGATTTTACGCGGTCTGCGCCTTATGCGCGAGCGGGGCAAAGATGTGCGATTTAAGTTGTCAGTTGACTTTTTGCGTGCAAGTTCCTATGCAGGCATTGGGCTTTCCAACAATCCGTGCGGGGCTATACATGCCTGCGCCATGGTATTCGGCGGCAAACATGACACTCCCCATGGTATGACTAATGCCATTTTCATGAACAGCATACTCAAACGTTATACTGCAAACAATCCGGATGGGTCGATTAAAGACCTTGCCAAGATTATCTGCGAAGAACTGGAAATTGCAGAGGATGCAGCCGGAGCTTTCAATGCTTTAAACAACCTGATTGCAGGACTTATAAAACTCGACCCACTTGGGGCGTTCGGTATGGAAAAAACTTGCGCAGGCGAATACGCGTCTGCAGTGGTCAAAACCCAGCAGCGCCTGATTGTCAACAGCTATATAGAAATCACAACTGAGGAGTTTACCCGAATTTTCGAGGAACTTTACTAAGGGGGACGCCGGTACATCGGGAAAGAATGGAGATAGCATATGGTCGGGAATATAGGTATCATCGGCATTGGCCCGATTGGCATCCACTTTGTCGGAAAGCTAAAGGACGGTGGGCATAATACCATTGTCTACGATATTGATAAAGAGCAGATGAAAAAAGCGTCGGAAATCGGGGCGACTTTAGCAGATTCCGTTCATGAACTTGCCGGGCAAGCAGATGTCATCATACTGGCTCTGCCGGGTGATTTTGCTGTTGAAGCTGTCATGGAGGGGGAAGACGGTCTTCTTGCTGTGTTAAAGCCGAAACATATAGTAATAGATACCGGTACATCAAGCCCTCGTCTGGATTGTTACTATGAGAGGCAATGCGTGAAAAAAGGTGCAGGATTTCTTGAAGCACCCGTCACATGGCGTGCACCGGGGCTTATCATAATGCCTGCCGGGGAGCGCAAACTTTTTGATGCAGTAGAGCCGCTTATTAAGTCGATTAGCTACAAATACCGCTACGTGGGTGAGAGTGGCAGAGGGCAGGAACTTAAAGCGGTCAACCAGCTGTTGTTTTCGGCAAGATGTGCCATCGCGGCAGAGACAGTCGCCTATGCCGAAATGCTTGGGTTTGGCAAGGAGGAATTAGAGGATTTTCTTGAATTTGGTCTCGCTCCGTCTTTGTATGGTGATGATTTTACAAAGATAAACGGCACTGTGAGGCTTAACTTCAAAGACCTTAAATATGCGCAGGAAATCGCTTTTGACCATAAGATATGTTTGCCCGTGACGGCGGCAGTGTATCAGGCTTTTTTGCACACGGTAATACATGGCGGCGGAGAGTGTGATCAAAACGGGATTATCCGTTATTGGCGCGATATTAACAAGATGGAGGTGGATGTGTTATGATAAGGCTGGCAGCGGCGTCATTGTCATTTGATGGTTTCGGAGATAATAATTTTGTGAAGACGTTCGAGCTTGCTCCGCAGATTGGTTATAAGTATATTGAATTTAATTGTTGGTATCCGTCAACTTTGACACCTGCTAAGATGTGCGACCTCAACGAGCGTATGAGCAAGACCGGGCTCAAAGCTGCGGCGATACATGTAGGTTCTTTCGGAGGTGCTAATCGCGATGATCTTGCAAAAGATGTCTGCCACAAAATTCGTGCGATGCAATGTGCAAAAGAACTAGGGTGTCGCAGGATATCCGCTTCGGGTTATGACCGGGGCGGAGCGGGTGGTATTGAGGGTATAATAGAGTCGCTCAAAGAGCTGGCACCCATAGCTGAGGAGATGGATGTGCTCATTTGCCTTGAAAATCACGCAAAGAATAATCTGGAAAACATTGATGACTACCGCCGTATAATGGATGCAATTCCCTCACAACATGTGGGAATCAACATAGATACAGGGCATTTTGATGCTGCAGGTGTGGATATGATGAGGCTTATTGATGAGATGGGAGATAGAGTCAATCACATCCATGTTAAGGAAAACAAGTTTTTTGGTAAAAAGGAGTTTACCCGCTTTGGGGAGGGCATTACGGATAATTATGCAGTCATTGAGGCGATGATTGAGCGTGGGTATGAGGGCTTTTTAACGGTTGAGCTTTCACCGGAGATAGGTGAACATGATGGTCGCCCATTCACAATGGACGATATCAAAAAGCCTTATGCGCTTTTTTCAAAATATGTGACGGATGGTATGTAGGAAGCGTTGCTGTCACAAGACAGGTTAACCGTTTCATATTAACCACGCCGGGATAAGCCGGTTTTTTCTGTCAATCGGTATATGCGTGTCAGTCATTTGCACAATTTCTTCCGCTGTGTTCAGCCTGTCTAACAAATCAAACTATCCCAAACTTTATAACCACATCACTTATGTCAATTAATGATTGCTCATGTGTTACGAGCACAACTATTTTATTATGTTTAATCTCCTGCAATATTCTGCATAACAACTTCAAGCTGGCCTTGTCCAAAGCAGAGTTCGGCTCATCCATTATGAGTACGTCCGTATCCTTAACGAAAGCTCTGACTTCTGCTAACCGTTGTTTTTCTCCTCCTGATAAATTTGCCGCCTTTTCATAGATGTTGTAATCCAAGCCATTGGGTAATGAGGCTACTAAGTCACCAAGGTCTAGTTTGTTAATCCAATAATCTATACTCTGTCTTTTATCCACCTCAAGGCTTATATTTTCAATTAAGGTATCAAAGTATAGTGTTGGCTCTTGCTCTACTATTGCCAGGCACTTTTCACGAAGATGATAATTGTTAATTTCACGCAAATTCGTAGAATTAAAGTATACATCCCCGGTATATCCTTGATTCATGCCAGTTAGGATGTTCAAGAATGTACTTTTTCCAGAGCCATTTTCACCCACGATTGTACAAACTTGCCCTTTTTTCATTTCTGCGTTAAAACTACTAATTATGCTTCTGTTATCATAGCTAAAAGCTAGATTATTAATAGTTATATTCTCAATAGAATCAATGCGAATTTCGCCACTTTGCTCCTGTTTTGTGTTTTGTATTTCCATAATCCTGTCATATGCAACAAGAGAGTTACGATAGTTTTTCCCAAAGTTTAGAAACACGCTTAGACTTGAGATGACCATCAAACTATACAAATTAATCATTGTGAACTGACCTATACTCATATACCCGGCTATTATCTGAAATCCGGAATATACAAATATAATTATATTAGCTAAATACTTAATAAGAGTATCGGTATTGTTGAAGATATAGCTTATTCGTGCATTTTTCATTATTGTTTGAAACAATGATAAAAACCCTACTTTCAGCTCATTTCCTGCGTGGTCAGACCAAGCATTTTGCTTTATCAGATTTATATTTGTTAGTTGTCTATTTGCTCGTCCATGAAATTCATTGGACTCTTCTGCCAATTTATAACCCATTCTATATAAGGGTTGTCTAAACTTAAAGTAAATTAATAAATATACAGGAAAAAGAAAGCATATCATCAAAGCTATGGCAAAGTTCAAATAAAACATAATTATGATAGCAAACAAAAGGGTGAAAAATGTAGTCAAAAGAGTAACCACATTGTTTAGAATGAAACTCGCCACATTAGCCGAATCAGACGATACTCGTTGGTTGATATATTCAGAATCTTTTCCAGCAAAATACTGTATCGGCAACCGCTTTAAGTGCTCAACTAAATCGTATCTAACAGCAAATTCCATAAGATGAATATTCCGCTTTGATTTGCCACCCATACCGCGGAGTTTTTCACGCCCATACCGCAAAAATTTATCAATCCTTCCGTTCGAGATTTTACACATTGAACGTTGAAAATTTCATATAAAACAACGAT
>Ga0209755_10000453_pt1 | contig 74922 bp, 74 predicted proteins | sample TergutCo191P1_FD_187301 | JGI IMG/M metagenome (GOLD analysis project Ga0209755, IMG submission 187301) | Cornitermes sp. P1 segment gut microbial communities from Petit-Saut dam, French Guiana - Co191P1 (SPAdes) (version 2) | ecosystem: Host-associated > Arthropoda: Insects > Digestive system...
AATTATCAGGACTTCATCAGGCGATTAAAAGATGCGGCGTATGCGGCGGCTTTACCGAGACAGATCCCTGCTACATTTGTTCCGATACTGCGCGCGACAAGTCCGTTATCTGCATAGTGGAGTCAGCGCAGGATATCCGCATTATCGAAGAAGGACGCGAGTTCACAGGCGTTTATCATGTACTCGGCGGATTAATCGCTCCGCTGGAAGGAGTAAGCCCGGCGAATCTTTCTATCGACAAATTGATAAGCCGCCTCGGAAATGTAAAAGAATTAATTTTAGCGCTTAATCCCACAGTCGAAGGCGATACAACCGCTCTTTATTTACAAAAGACATTAAAAAATTATCCTTTAGAAATTTCACGATTAGCTTCCGGAATGCCTGTCGGCGGAAACATCGAATATATTGATAAATTAACTTTATCGCGCAGTTTTAGAGGAAGAGTTAAGGTCTAGTGAAATTCGCCCCAACACTCTCCGCTTTCTACGCTGACTCTCAGCGGAACGCTCAGGCTTATTGATTTTTCCATTTCATCTTTAATTAATTTTACCGCTTCGTCTTTGTTTTCGTTCGGACACTCAAAAATTAATTCATCGTGCACTTGCAATAAAAGACGCACATTTAAAGCATTGCTTTCGGCGCTGTTTTCTTTTGTCAGGCGTTTATCCAGATTGATCATTGCTATTTTTACAATGTCCGCGGCTGAACCTTGAATAGGAGTGTTAACTGCAATTCGTTCCGCTGCGGATTTTTCCGTTTTGTTAGGTGAATTAATCGTTGGAACAAAGCGGCGGCGTCCGGAAATTGTTTCGACATAACCGGTTTTTTCGGCTTTTATAATTGTATTTTCGATAAACTGACGAACGCCTGAGTATGTTTCAAAATACGCGTTTATAAAATTCTGCGCGTCTGTTCTGCTGATGTTCAGTTCGTTCGCAAGACGGAATGCGCTCATGCCGTAAATTACTCCGAAGTTAATCGTTTTTGCTATACGTCTTTGTTCGCCGCTGACATCATTTTCGTTAATGCCGAAAATTAAAGCCGCGGTGCGCGAATGAACGTCTTTATTTTCATTAAAAGCGGAAATAAGATTTTTATCCTGTGATAAATGTGCCAGAACTACCAGTTCAATCTGACTGTAATCAGCGGAAATCAATGTACAGCCGGATTTTGCGATGAATGTTTCGCGGATTCGGCGTCCTTCTTCGGTGCGCACCGGTATGTTCTGAAGATTAGGTTCTCTGCTGGAAAGACGTCCGGTCGCGGTTCCTGTTTGCACATAACTAGTGTGCACTCTTCCGTTTGTGTCTGCCATTTCAGCTAACGTATCAACATAAGTTGTTTTTATTTTTGATAATGTACGGTGGCGGAGAATCAGTGCCGGAACAGGGTCTTCCCGGGTAAGTTCTTCAAGCGCCGCCGCGTCAGTAGAGTAACCTGTCTTTGTTTTTTTCCCTGGTTTCAGTTTACGTTCCGTAAAAAGCACTTCTTGGAGCTGCTTTGGGGACGCAAGATTAAATTCATGACCGACAAGCTTCCACGTATCAGCTTGAATTTTTTCCAATTGTACGGCAAGTTCATTGCCGTAGGCAATAAGCGATTTAGGTTCGATTTTTATTCCTTCGCCTTCCATCTCGGCAAGAATCGGCAGCAGCGGCATTTCTAAATTATTAAAAAGATTTTCCGCGTTGATTTTTTTTAACACATCATCATAGAAAAATTTTAATCTGATACAGTAATCCGAATCTTCGCAGGAATAATTTGTCGCGGTTTCAAGCGGAACAGCGCCGAAATTCATGCCTTTGGGAACAATGTCGTTATATTTAACCGGTGTGCAGTCGAAGGTGTAAGATGCGAGCGAATCCAGCGAATAGTTGTTGCGCTCAGGGTCTGCAACCCACGCCGCGACCATCGTATCCTGTATTTTACACCGCCAGCGATCAATTCCCCAGCCGCGGCTGACTTTGTAATCAAACTTCGCGTTATGTGCAATGATCGTCATTTCTTTATCAGCGAGGAGCGGCGATAAAAGCGCCCGCGCTTTTTCCGGCTCAAGAAATTGCGTTACTGTTTTATTTTCTTCATTTTGATTATCGCCATGGGGAGCGACCGGCGCGTAGAAAGCTTCCTTTGGTTTTAGTGCGAACGAAATGCCGATGGGGCGGGAGTTCCACGCGTCAAGCGAGTCTGTTTCAAAATCAAGAGCCATGTATTTTTGTTTTCGCGCCTGCTCGAATAATGATTTTAATTCATCAAAATTGAGGATTGTTCTATAAACGCCATCGCCAATAAGAGATGAATCTGCTTTATTGAAATTATTATAATCAGACGCTTCTTGTGTATATTGTTCCGGTTCTGTAGAACCGTTGTTTTGTTCTTGCGGCTTGTCTGAAGGAGCGGTCGGGTAAATGTTGGTTTTCGGTAAAATTTCTTTACCTGCGTTTTTATCGAGTAATTTGGCGCTTTGGCGGATACCTTCGCGCATTAAAACAGCCGCGCCTGCGCTGTGATTTAAATTTTCCACGGATAAATCGTCAATTGAAGCAATAGGCAGTTCAATATCATCGCGCAGGCGGATTAGCGACTGAGAAAAATAGGCGCTTTCTTTTCCTTCGGCGATTTTTTTTCCGGCAGAGCCTTCTATCGCGGCGATGTTTTTGTAAATTTCATCTAACGAACCGTAACGCGACATCAGTTTAATCGCCGTTTTTTCGCCGATTCCTTTTACACCCGGAACATTGTCGGCGGAATCTCCGATAAGAGAAAGAAGGTCTAACACTCTGTAAGGTTCTACGCCCCACTCGGATTTTACTTCGTCAGGACCGATTAAATCCCACGAAGGACCTGAGTTTGAAGCGCCTGTTTCGTTTCTGTTAATTTTTGACGGGCGCAGTTCGTAAGTGCCGCCGCCGACAAGCTGCAGCAAATCTTTATCGGAAGAAAAAATATAGCACTGTCTGTTTTCGTTTTGGCATTTTTTCGCGAGAGCGGCGATAATATCATCAGCCTCAAATCCTTCGGATTTTAAACATGATATTCCAAGCTCTTTTAAAAATTCTTCAACTAACGGAACTTGCTCGTGAAGGTCATCAGGTGTTTTCTGTCTGTTTGCTTTATACTCGCTGTACATCCGGTGACGGAAAGTCGGAGTGCGCGAATCAAAAACAGCGGCGATTCTCAGCGGAATTTCCAAATTTTCTTTCAGCTTGCCATTGTCATCCGCTGTAGGAGCGCCGTCGATCAGCATGCTGACAATTGTGCGCGAAAAACCAAAAAGAGCGGATACATTTTTTCCCGCATTGTTGCGAAGCGGATGGGTGAGAAACGCGAAATAAGAACGGTAAATTAATCCGTAAGCGTCAATCAAATAAAGAGGCGGCATTTCTGAAGCAGGTGATTTCTTCATCAAACTTCTATCTAAATTCCTTCAATTATGATTCTTCGTATAATTTTATCACTTAGTTCTCTTCATCAAGGAGAGTTTTAAATTCTTTTTCATCAAGAGTTTCTTTTTCCAGCAGAGCCGTTGAAATTTTATCCAGAATGTATCGTTTATTTTCGAGGATTATTTTTGCTTTTGCGTATTCGGTATCGATAACACGAGCGACTTCTTCATCAATATACTGCTGGGTACTTTCGGCGTATTCGCGCTGAAAACTCGGCTCGCGCTGATCTTGTCCCGTCATGCTCATTCCGCGTGATGTAAGCGCGACATTGCGGAAACGATCACTCATTCCGTAATCGGTTATCATTTTACGGGCGATGTCTGTCGCCTTGGTCAAATCGTTTGCCGCTCCTGTGGAATATTCGCCGGAGATCATTTCTTCGGCAATTCTTCCGCCGAGCAAAATATCAATCCTTCCCAATAGATCGGATTGCGTTACCGTGTAGCGGTCTTCAACAGGAAGCTGCATCGTGTAACCTAAAGCAAAACCGCGCGGAATAATCGAAATTTTTGTAACAGGATCGGCGTTAGGTGTAAAGGCGGCGATCATCGCATGCCCGGCTTCGTGATATGCTGTAAGTCTTCTTTCTTTTTCTTTTATCACTCTTGTTTTTTTCTGAAGCCCGGCTATTGTTTTTTCGATCGCTTCATCAAAATCTATTTGAGTTACCATCTTGCGTCCCGCTCTTACAGCGAGAAGAGCCGCTTCGTTTACAATGTTCGCTAAGTCCGCGCCTGAAAAACCCGATGTTACGCGCGCGACAGTTTCTAAATCCACAGACGCGGGATCGAGTCTTACATTTTTTGAGTGAATTTTTAAAATCGCTTCTCTTCCTTTAAGATCGGGGCGGTCAACTAAAACCTGACGATCAAATCTGCCGGGACGAAGCAGCGCGGGGTCTAATACATCAGGGCGGTTTGTGGCTGCCAGAATGATCAATCCGCTTGTGCCGTCAAAGCCGTCCATTTCAACAAGAAGCTGATTGAGGGTTTGCTCGCGCTCATCGTTGCCGCTCATATTGTTCAATCTGCTTTTTCCGATTGCGTCTAACTCATCAATAAAGATAATGCAAGGCGCTTTGCCTCTTGCCTGCTTGAATAAATCGCGGACACGCGCGGCTCCTACGCCGACAAACATTTCGACAAAGTCCGCGCCGCTCATGCGGAAGAAAGCGACTCTTGCTTCTCCTGCGACAGCGCGGGCGAGAAGCGTTTTGCCTGTTCCCGGAGGTCCGACCAGCAAAACACCTTTTGGAATTTTTCCGCCGATCTCTTTATATTTTTCCGGGCTCTTTAAAAAATCAACGACCTCGACAAGTTCTTCTTTCGCTTCATCGACTCCGGCGACATCGGCAAAACGCGTTATAACGTCTCCCTCGGCGACTATAACCGCGCGGTTTTGACCGACAGAGAGAACATTGCTACCCATATTTCCGATTCGTTTAATTACAAAGCGCCAGATTAAAATGAAGAACGCGATCGGCAATACCCAGCTGAAAATAAAACTGAGAAAAGCGTTTCCTTCGCGGGAAACCGCGCCGTAGGAAACATTATTTTCATCAAGGAATTTTAAAAAGTCTTCGTAATAAATTGATACAGTGCGGTATATTCTTTCTTGTGATGTGTTATACGATCTTTGCATTGTTGATGATCTTGCGTCTCTTTTATTCGGATTTGTGTATCCTGTAAAATACGAATCTGTTAATTCAACGCGTTTAATTTCGCCCGAGGAAATGCGCGCTTTAAATTCTGAAAAATCAATGGGAGGATTTAATCTGCTTAAAAAGACAAAATTAAAAAGGCTTATACCCACAATTAAAACGGCGAGATAAATCAGAAGAAATTTCCAGCCGCCGAATCCTTTAAAATCCGGTAATTTTGGCCATTGAGGTCCGTCTTTTTTATCGCCAGAACTGTCACTCATTAAATCTCCTTATTTTTATATTACATTTAATTTTGATTCTTATACAAGCCGTTGAGAATTAACACTTCCGGGCGATATTCAAAATGCATTGTATCAAACATCGGCCATTTACCGCCCCAGATAAAACCATGCGCTTCAAAAATTTTTATCACAGGAAGCGGAGGATGATAACGTTCGTTATACGAAACATTCCACCAATCATCTCTATATTGAGAAGTCCAAAGCCAGTATGTTTGTTTGCCTCTTAAATTTCGCGGCAGCAGATCGACGGCAAGTCCGTAAGAATGAAAAGAACGCGATTGCGTGTTGGCGATATTGCGCCATCCCCATCCTTCAAGCGAGCCGATACTACTAACCCATGTTTTAACTTCGTTATCTGTTTCCGCGGTTAAAAGAATTTGTTCTTCTACTTGTTTCATTTTTTCTTCGATTAGATTATGAACTTTTGTCAGCTTGCCGAGGAACCTGATCTCTCTCTGCTCGTTATTGGATTTTATTCTGTCATGAGCTTGAAAGAGATCGTCAAGAAAATATGATGAGCGGCTTGCGGTATTTTGTCTTCTGCTGTTTTGCCAGCTTTGATATCGAGTTGTCTCTTCATCGGTGCTTGCTCTCCACTCAGGTAATTCTTCCGGATAATTATAAAATTGAACAGGCCGATAGTTCGCGGCGTTCTCTCTTTTATCTTCGGGCAAAATTCTGCCTTCGGCGAAGTAGTACCATGTTTCTTCCGACAAAGCGTTACGCAGCAGTATAGCCCAATCATCATTTTTAAATTCTATCGATATTATTTGATCCGGATACGCTTCATGCAGAGCTCTCATCACTCTTTCCGCTCTTGACGGTTCCGGCGCGGGATTGTTAATAGTTTGATCAATATTTTGTTCTGAATTATGTTCTGATGATTCCGCAGAAGGCGCGGATTGTTTGCTTCCGCATGAATAAATAACAGATAAGTTGATTATAATCAGCGTTAATAAAAAATATCTATTCATTAGAAGATTATTATAATATAATATTTAGATATGGGGAACATATTACGGCATGGTATACAGATGTATAATCAGACCATGAATCCGAAAAATGAACAGCCTGCTTTATTAAAAGAAACAGTAAAACCATCCGCGCAAAAAACTCCTCCTTCTCTTCCGCCTTCTTCGTTAATTAAACAAATTAAAAATGAAAAAGTTAAAGCCGGAAAAGGAATCTCGCAGTATGATAATAAAATTGCGAAGACAGCAAAGTTTTTGATTATCATCGGCAGCGAGCACGCGTCGGCGATTATTAAAGAACTTGACTCGGATCATGTCAGAGAAATTTTAAAAGAAATTGCTTTAACTAAAGTTATCGCGCCGGAAGAAAAAGAAGAGATACTCGCGGAATTCAGCGGAATTTTAAAAGCAACAAACGGTTACAGCTTATCAGGGTTTACCCGCGGCGGCGTTGAGACAGCGCGGAGAATTCTTTACGCGGCGAAAGGTCCGGAAAAAGGCGAGGAGTTGTTAAACAAAGCGGTTCCCGAATCAAAAGAAAATCTTTTTAGTTTTTTGGAAGAATATTCTATAGAACAGCTTGTTATGCTGCTGAAAGAAGAGAGCGCTCAAACTGCCGCGCTTATATTGAGCAGAATGCCCGCGAAACTTTCCGCAGGCGTTATCAGCAAATTTAATTCTTCGCACAAAGCTGATGTTTTAAAACGAATCGCTCATCAAGGCGAAGTTTCTCCCGAAGTGCTGGAACAGGTTTCCGCGGCATTAAAAGAAAAAGTGCGAAATGTCGCCGGCGGATCAAAAGATATTCAGATTGATGGAATGCAGACTCTCGCCGCGATTTTAAAACAAGGCGATTATTCTTTCGGCGACAGGTTAATTAATGAACTTGAAGAAGATGATCCGCATATCGGTCAAAATTTAAAAGAAAAACTTTATACGTTAGACGACATATTAAAATGCATAGATCGTCCCATTCAGGAAAAATTATCAACAATGCCGGATTATGAAGTCGCGATTTTATTAAAAGGCAGAAGCAATGATTTTAACGAAAAAATTTTATCGTGTGTTTCCGCGGGACGCAGAAAATCAATACGCGAGGAATTTGAAATTTTAGGCGCTGTTCCAAAGAGCGACTGCGATACGGCGGCGAAAGAATTTCTTTCGTGGTTTAGAACCGCAAGAGAGAGAGGAGATATTATTCTGACAAGCGACGAGGATATATTTGTATGAGCGTTAAAACAGAACTGAAGAAAGGGCAGGAGTGGCTGGCAGACAGCACAAATGACAGTAAATTCATCATTCTTGATGTTGTCGATCTTGAGGAGTTAAAAGCGACCGGTATTTGGGTAAAGCATGAAAAAAGCGGCGTTGAAATTTTTCATGTATTGAATGATGATATCGAAAATCTTTTTTCGTTCGCGTTTACAACTTTTCCCGAGGATAACACAGGCGTTGCTCATATTCTGGAACACTCTGTTCTCTGCGGCTCGAAACGTTATCCGCTGAAAGACGCATTCATCGTTCTGGCTCAGGGGAGTCTTCAGACTTTTTTAAACGCGATGACTTTCCCTGATAAAACAGTTTATCCCGCGAGCTCTACTAACGAGCACGATTATTTTAATTTGATGTCAGTTTACGGCGACGCTGTTTTTCGTCCGTTGATTCCCGAATGGACATTCATGCAGGAAGGACACAGGCTGGAGTATCATGACGGGAAGCTTGCTGTTACAGGCGTTGTTTACAATGAAATGAAAGGCGCGTATTCATCGCTTGATACTTACGCCGGTCACTGGTCTGTAAAAGCGGTGATGCCCGGAACTCCCTACGATTTTGAGTCAGGCGGCGATCCGCAGGAGATACCGCAGTTAACATGGGAAGGTTTAAAAAATTTTCACCGCACGCGCTATTCGCCGGCTAACTGCCGCGTTTTTCTCGCCGGTAATATTCCGACAGAAAAGCAATTAACGTTCCTTTACAAAGAATTTTTCTCTGAATTGCAAAACGGAGAAAACCGCTTTAACGGTTCAGCTTGCAAACCGATTAATAAAACGCAGCGCTGGAAAGAGCCGAAAAATTTCCGCGTTCAGTGTCCTGCAGACAGCGATAATAAATCGACAATTTTTCTTTCGTGGCTTTGCTGCGATGTTACCGATATAAACGAAAATCTCGCGCTTGCCGCGTTAACAGAAATTCTTTTAGGACACGACGGATCTCCGCTTACAAGAAAATTAGTTGAGTCCGGTCTTGGCGAAGATATTACTCCTGTCTCAGGGCTGGAAAGCGAAATTCGCGAAGTTGTTTTTGTCGCGGGATTAAAAAGCGTAAAAGGCAAACCGGAAAAGATGAGCGCGGCTGTCGAAAAATTGATAACAAGCGAGCTTCGCCGCCTTGTCAGCGAAGGCATCCCGCCTGAAGAAATCGAAGCCGCAATTCTCGCGCTTGAATTCTCGCAGAAAGAAATTCGCCGCTCCGGCGGACCTTTTTCGCTTGTGTGGATGCGGCGCGCTCTGCGCTCGTGGCTTCACGGAACCGCTCCGTGGGAAAGTCTTTTGCTTAACGAACCATTAGCCGGGCTGAAAGAAAATATCACTAATAATAAAAGATATTTTGAATCGCTCATTCAAAAATATTTTCTTGATAATCCGCACCGCGCTCTTGTTGTTATCGAACCAAAAGAAGATTTTCTGCCTAAGCAGGAGGAAAAACATTTAAAATCGCTTGATGATTTAGAAAAAAAATTATCACAAGAAGATAAGAGCGTCATTATAGAAAAATCCGATATGCTGTTAAAAATTCAAAGCGAAGCGGATACCCCCGCGGCGCTTGCTTCCATTCCTCATCTTTCGCGCAACGATCTTTCTGTTCAGCACGATATAATTCACCGCCGTCATGAAGATTTAAACGGAGTACCCGCTCTCTGCCACGATCTTTACACTAACGGTATTACTTATATCGATCTTTCGTTTCCGGTCGATCTGCTCCCGCCGGAATATTATCCGTGGATGCAGTTTTTTACAAGAGCGGTAAGTTCTGTCGGTCTTCCGGGAATGGATTACGGCGAAGTGTCAAGTTTAATGGCGCGCACTGTCGGCGGCTTCGCGCCTCTTCTTCACACAGGTTCTACGGCAAAAGGAGTCAATGCTTTCGCGCAAACAGCAAGCGGCAATTTTGATTTAACCGGCAGGGATTGGATTTTATTCCGTCTCAAATGCCTTGATGAAAAAATTCCCGCGTCTTTGGATTTAACTTTACGTCTGATAACCGAAGCGGTTTTTAATGATAAAAAAAGAATAAACGATCTTGTTTTAGAAATGAAAAATGAAATCAATTCCAGTCTTGCGCCTATGGGTCATGTTTATTCTTCAGGCAGAGCAGGATGTTTCAGCTCACATTCAAAAAATGTCGAAGAAAAATGGGCAGGCATTACGCAGATCGAATTTGTTCACAAACTTTCCGGATTAAAAACCGAAGAAATTATTCAAAAACTTTTATATATACGCGAAAAAATTATCAATTCGGGGCTTATCGCTAATATTACAGGATCAGAAACGGCATTTGCGTGTAAAGAAATTACGAAGAGGTTTTGCGGATTCGGAGCGCCGAAGCAGAGAACCGCCGCTCAAGAGGATTTTTCTAAACACGAACCCAAGACTGAGGTTTTCGCGTCTAAAACCCTGCAGATAGGTTTCGCCGCCATGACGCGTAACGCCGCCGTTTTTGACACCGATGAACAGTTAGCTGAAATGGTTTTAACGCATCAGCTTAGCACAGGCGCGTTATGGGAAGATATCCGCATGAAAGGCGGCGCTTACGGCGCGTTTATAAACAGCGACAGCCTCGAAAACTGCGTGTCTTTCGCGACATACCGCGATCCAAATCCTATTCGTTCGCTGGAAACTGTATCGGCGATTTTTAAAGACAGTATGTACGGCGTCTGCACGGACGATTATCTTGAAAAATCGATCATCGGGTGTTATTCGAAAGAAACTCGTCCGCGAACCGCGGCGGAAGACGGACTAATAGATTTTTACAGATTCCTTTACGGCATCGAAGACAACTACCGCGAAAGAAAACTGAAGCGTCTTGTTTCTGTTTCGACAGCGGACATTGCCGCCGCTTTTAACTCGATTGGTTCGCGGACAGTAACGGGAAAAGTTATAATCGCCGGAGTCAAAAAAGCCGAAGAGGCGGCGAAAGCGCTCGGAGTTGAAGTGCAGATGCTGAGAATTTAATTTATTGATTTTTTTATATATTGAAAATTTTTTATACAATAAATTCTTTTAAGATCGATTCATCAATTTATTTCTTCAAACTCTCTTTAAATATTTTATCAGCGTCAACTTTTTCGTCTACGCCGAAAAGCGGATAAACTCCTTCGTTATTAACGCTTCTAAAAACAGGACCGGGGCGGTTTGAATATGCCCAACTGTTTTCGTTGTTTATAAGATGATCCAATACAGTAACCGCTGATAACGAAAAGAAAACAAGAGTAGCGTTTATTTTTCTTTCCGGCTGGAACATCATATCCATGCGTTTCGATACGGGATTCGGTACTTGAAAACTGTATGTTTCCCACGGGTTATTTATTCCCTGACACGGAGCATTAGCCGCCGCTCCGCCGGAGCGGATTCCCTGCTCGATTCCGACAGCGATCGATGTTAAATATTTCCGCAGTTTTCTGACTTCGCTGTAAATCGGAGTAATGTCGTTTTTCGGGAACGGAGGCGGTCCGAGCGATTCAAATTTATAATACGGGAGGAAGTAGAGTCTTTTTATCCAATGTATTTCGTTCATGTTTCTCTTCGCGTAAGTTGATCTTGAGTCTCTTGTGTTTTCGATTATTCTGCAGTAATCCATGAGCCGCGGAAGATAATCTCTTGAGAAACTATCTTCGATATAACCGCGCCAGTTATTCAAAATTGTTGTAAGTTCTTCGTTTAATTTTACCGGGCTTCCGTCCGCTCCTGTTATGATTCCGAAGTTCACATAACGCAGTCCGATAAAAAGATCGTCTAACACATGCAATAACACCGCCACCTGCTGAACAGGGTCCGTAGGAGAGATTAATTCATAACCATGTCTCATGCTGTAAACACTCGAGAAATATGGATACATATCGGGATATTCTACAAGCTTATCCCATCCGGCTTTCGGGAAAAGCGTCCCAAGCGCGACTAATCCCTGCTCCATCGCTTTTTGTTTTGCTTTTTCGGTTTCTTCTTTTGCTTTACGTTCTATTACTTCCGGATCGTTCGGATCTTCTTCGATTTCTTCTTCTTTTTGTTTTGCTTCTTCTTCGGAAAGCTCTTCTTCTTTGGAATTTTTCTGAAGCGTTTCCACATCAATGCTTTCAATTTGCTGCGGGCTCAAGTCCGCCGGATTTAATTGAACCGCTTCTGTTACATTTAGGAAAGCCATATAACGTCTTCGCCTTTCGATAAAAAAACGTTCGTAGGGAATAAAGCGATCGGAAATTAATTTCATTACCAGCGGATATAATCCGAAGTGAACGTTCTTTCTGATGTCCAGTATAGACGCGATAATGTTGCGTATAATTTCTTGATATTTTTCTTTCGCTTCCATCGGACTTTCTATATATAGAATTTTATATACAAGTTTAAATGCCGTTTTAATATTCTCTAGATTTATTTCTTCTAAAATAAAAATCGGTTTATAAATATTCCGCAGAACATCAGCGAAATCCATAACTGTAACCGATCTGGGATGCGCCTGAAGTTCCGCAATATTTTTTGATAGAGCTTCAATATCCCAGTTGCGCAGAACGTCAATAATTCTTAAAACAAAAGGCGAGACTCTCTTTAATTGATTGCTTCTTTTTGTGTTGTTTTTCGGAAAGAGGTTTCTTGCCGCGTTTACCATTTTTTCTATTTTGCTGTAATATTCATTTATACGCACCATTACAAAGCGCGAGTTTACGCTGTCTGTCGGTTCTTTAAAAAATGAAAAGATCGAAGCAAGAACCTGCATAGAACTTTTTATCTCAAAAATTAATTGTCCGGCGTATTGATCAATCCTTACTCTCTCCGAATAATTTAATCTTACCGGTGTTGTAGGATCGTCTCCCGGATACGGTCCTGTTTTTTTTTGTTTTGACGAACCGCCTTCATCATCCGGGAGAAGATCGATTCTTCGTCTTTTTTTTCCGCTTGACGATGAAGAAGATGAATCATTGCTTTTTTTCTTTGCGTTATTGGATTCGAGGCTCCGTTCTGTTCCTACTTCTCCGCCGAGAAGCTGCATCATTCTTTTCGCTTCGCTGTCGTCTGTTACGCCTAATTTTTGTCTGACTTTGCTCAGCTCACCCGGCGCGTAAATTGCCTTATTATCACTTCTCTTTGCCATGATTACACCCGTAAATTTAGTTTTTCACCTAATCCTAAAATATTCTTTAATTGTATTGTCTCTCCGTCAGAACCGACAAGAGCTCCGTTATAATATCCCAAAGGCGCGTTTAATTCGGCTCTTGTTATGAGCAAATTCACGCCGCTTTTGATTTGTTCTTTCGGCGTAAATGTTAAATCGACCATTCCCTCGACATCTTGAATAACCCAATTATTTTCCGGACCTCCCGGCATTGTGATTAAAACAGGCGGCAGCGGCGTCAGTTTTCCGTTTATCCATAACGCGTTCTCGTTATTTTTATTTGTCTCTCTGGTTTGATTTTCGGCGATATGAAAACCGAACCTTTTATTATTATCATCGAAACCGGCTGCTGTGCAAATTGTTGATTGCATCCGGTAGGGAAAAAATCCTTTATAATCGGTAAAAATTCCTGAGCAGGTTTCTTCTTTTAGACTCATGTGTTTGCCCGCGAAGACCATATCGCCGTGCACGGGAGCAAGTCCCTTAAACGCGTACATCGTTCGCTTTTTCGCAATATCCAAAGATACAGAAATCGGCGTTATAAACTGACTTCCGAAATTATACGCGAGATGCACAGTAAGCGAAGGTCTGTTTTTTGCGTCTTCGATATTAATATCAAGTTTGATAGTATCAGCGTCAAGCCAGTTGTGAATGCAAAAATAAAAACGCGATGAATGACTGTCTATCGAACTGTTCGCGAGGCTTAGAGGATGCTTCCATCCAATGCTGGAACTTAATTTTCTGAAAATAAATTTTTCTTCTGTCTTTTTATCATAAACGATAACCTGAGCCATTTTATATAATTTTAAATCGCAGAAAAGCGCTTCCAGCAAATAAAAATCATTATACGCGCTGAAGCTCTGCCATTCCTTAATTCGATGATTTACCAGCCATCGCGGCATAGGATATTTATACGGACTTTTAATTTCATGTAAATCTACTTTATCAAAAGCTTTATTCCATGTTCCGATAACCGGATCGCCGTCAATTATCGGGGAGGAAATAGGGGAGAGTATCTCACGGCTGTACATTTTTATATTTTAACACATTTTACCCGATAAATCAAAAACAACGGGTTTTACAGCGCGTTATAGTTGAAAAATTCGATATTTTATTGTAGTTTCATTATATGAATTGTGATCCATCTAACCCAAAAGGCGCGGGCATTGTTGATGTCTGGCAGGAGAATCTGCCTGTACGTTTTGGCTCGATTGATAAATCGAATAGATTAACTTTAAACGCCGTGTTTCAATATTTTCAAGAAGCGGCAATCAGTCATGCTGATAATCTCGGCGTCGGCAGAGAAGAAATGGCTGCCTCAGGGCAGGTCTGGCTGCTTTCGCGGATGACTGTTTCGGTAAATAAGCGGTCTGATTATCTTGATACGATAACAATCCGAAGCTGGCCCCGAGGTCATGAAAAATTATTCGTTATACGTAATTACGAAATTAAAGATAAAGCCGGTAATTCCGTTGTTGCAGGTAAGAGCGCGTGGCTGGTCGTAGACCTTGGAAAACGCCGTCCGTTAAGACCGGAAGTTATAATGGAAAGAATGCCGTCAAATCATGGTCTTGATACATTCACCGCGGAAGACAATGCCGCCAGCGGTTTGGAAGAGAGAAGCAATCTGGTAAAAGTTTCCGAACGCAAAGCGCTCTACACCGATATTGATTACAACGGTCACGTAAACAATGTTCGTTACATCCAATGGATAGAAGACACTCTGGATACAAAACTTTTGGAAAATGCCGGTAAAATGCGCCTCGATATCAATTACTTAAACGAGGTTTTGTTAGGCGATAAAATTGATATTTATTCCGGTACGTTAAACGAAAACACTTTCACTTTTGACGGAAAAAAAGAAAACGGTCAGTCTGCGTTTCGGGCGGAGCTGAAGCTGGAGTAGGGTCTTTTTTATACATATAAATTAGATTATTTTTCAAAAAATTGCTAAATTCATGGACACTTTTATTTTACTCAGATATATTGTACATAAGATATGAAAAACAAATTTAGTTTAATCGCGCTTCTGGTTATGGTTGTAATCAGTATTGCTCCCCATTCGGTCTTTGGACAAAATACTGCCGGAAATCCGTCTGTCATATTACAGGAAATTGACTACATAGCCGCAATGTCGATAGACAGGGGGAAGGATTATTTAAGAGGCTGGGCAGACCTTGCTCCTATTATTACGACTTATGTCAGCGATGACGGAACAGTAAGCGTATGCAGCGCTACGACTGAAGTAACGCATGTTTATGAATATTCAAGTGATTTGCGGCACATAAGAACAATAAGGTTTCAGAATGAGTTCCAAAAGTTAGGCGCTTTTACAAAAGACAATGAAGGAAATTTTTATTTCTTCTATGCCAAAGATGTGGAGGAAAATGATAAAAACATCGAAAATATGGCTTTGGTTAAGTATGACAATTCTGGCAGACGGCTGAATATGTACAGGTTAATTGCCAATGCGGAAAATAGTTTTAACGGTATTAAAAGACCATTTAGGTCAGGCTCATGCAAAATGGAAATATCCGGCAATATGCTTGCGATTTACTTCGCCACGGAAATGTTCATGTCGCGAAACGACGGTCTTAATCATCAAGCATCTTATGGATTCATTGTCGATAAAAACACTTTCAGCAGAATTGATAGAGGTCAGGCTAATGGCAGTTTACAAGGTATTCCGTATACGAGCCATACGTTCAATCAATTTATTCTTCCTGTTCAAGACGGTTTTATTTTTGCTGATCAAGGCGATATGTACCCAAGGCAATTCTTTTTTAACAAGTTTAAACTTGGTCAGCGTTCTGTCCCTCTTTCGGCATTCAGGTTTAAAGAAGGATCAAGATATCAATTTACTTTTGCGCAAATGGGAGGATTAGTTGAAACATCAGGCGGCTGCTTTTTTGCCGGAACGTATGAACGCAATAATGTCGTTTTACACGAAAGCCATAACGATTCGCGTAACTTGTTTATTCTTACTATGGACAATGAGTTAAACGCTGTAAGCCAGCCTGTATGGATCACGAATTATAATAATAAAGATACGCAAAACGCGGGTAACCCGAAAATAACGAGATTGAACGATAACAGGTATCTGCTTATGTGGGAACTAATGAGTAATGAAAGTTATATTTCAACCTATTGCGCGATAATTGATGAAAGAGGCAGAATTTTGCAATCGGCTCGGGAAATGCGCGGAGTCAGGCTCAATATAAATGACACATTACGGTACTGCCAAACAACCGGAAATGTTTATTGGGCAACTAATGGTCCTGACGGGAAAATCGCTGTTTATTCGTACAACGCGGATCGTCCTTTTGCTTTCTCCGGAATATCAGGAGCCGGCTATCTGCTTGTTCCGACAGTTTTATCAGCAAGTAAAACAACAGTAACACAAAATGAATTATTTACTGTTTCAACAACCCCCAGAAATGCAGGTTATGAACAATTCCCCGGCGGGCAAGTCGGAGCGGCGTTAGTTGACATTAACGGCAGGATTATAGAAGTAATAGGAATTGCCAATAGAAATGCGCTGAACGCGGGATCAACCGGAGCCGCATTAACAATAAATTGCTTTGCGCCTGAAATAATAAACGTCGGGCAATACAGATTGATGACTGTTGTAAGACCCGAAGGCGGACAGTGGCGGGCCGCAGCGCCGGCTTTGCCGGATGTTCCTAACTCGATTAATTTTACTGTTAATGCAGGGCTTACAAACTCAGGCGGTTACGGACTTGCGTTAACAGCTTTTAGCGCAAGCGTGAACAGCATACAGCAAAACGAATTGTTTACAGTTACGATGACTCCAAGAAACATTGGTTTGGAACAATTCCCGGGCGGGCAGGTAGGCGCTGCGTTAGTTGATAATAACGGCAGGATTACGGAAGTTATCGGAATAAGAAACCGCGGTACGTTAAATGTAGGATCATTATCAAGCGCTTTGGAATTCAATTGTTATGCGCCGGAAACGGTAAGAGCCGGACAATACAGTTTGATGGCTGTCGTAAGACCCGATGGCGGAGAATGGAGAATCGCGACGCTTGCTTTGCCGAATATTCCAAACTCGATTAATTTTACAGTTAACGCAGAACCCGGAACAACAGGCGGCGGTTACGGGCTTGCATTGACTTCTTTTGCATCAAGCATGACAAGTGTACGGCAAAATGAACGGTTTACCGTAACGATGACTCCAAGAAATGTTGGTATGAATGCGTTTCCCGGCGGGCAAGTTGGAGCGGCGTTAGTTGATGATAACGGCAGGATTGTAGAAGTTATCGGAACAAGAAACCGCAGTACGCTGAACGCAGGATCAATATCAGGCGCTTTGGAATTTAATTGCACAGTGCCAAATACCGTAAGAACCGGGCAATACAGATTGATGACTGTTGTAAGACCTTCAGGCGGGGAATGGCGTATTGCCACGCTTGCTTTAGCGGGTGTTCCTAACAGTATTAATTTTACGGTTAGATAAAACAAAGAAATTATTGAACAATTAAAAAGAGGAGAGACATTTTGATTAAAACAAGGGCATTAATATTTACGGCGGCGTTCTTATTGGCTTTGGCAGGGACGGCTTATTCGCAGACAAGTACAACAGGGCGTCCCACTGACGCAGAATGGCAGTTGATACTCGACAGGGTAAACTTACTGGTGGATAATCACTTTGAAAACAGGGACTACAGTGAAGAGCAAAAGACCAACTGGAACATAACAGGGCTTTCGGTCGGCATTTACAAAAACGGCAGGACGGCGTTTTTTAACCGTGGGTATCATGAGTCGGAGCAGCGAAGAGTCGCTAACAGGAGACCGGTTACGGAGAATTCGATTTTTGCGATTGGCTCTACTTCAAAACCTATTTCCAGTATTATGCTTTCCTATTTTTCAAGAGATAATCCGGCGACAGGCAGACCTTTAGTAAATTTAAATGATTCGATAAACGATTATTTTGAAACAAATCCTTTTATTGATACTGACGGAACAAAGATTTATCCGACTCTCCTGCAGCTTGCTTCGCACTACTCAGGTGGTTCCCATGGAGGATCAAGCTACACTCTTGACCAGTTCAAGTCGATGCTTAAAAATTTTACCTATAGTCACAAGCCCGGTACCGTTTATAAATATGCAAGCGGCTCTACAATTGCAGCTAATGTTGTCGCTTCCGAATATTACGGCAATGAATTTCCTGAAAAGAGAGTTAACGATCTCCTGCAGGAATTTTTATTCGTACCCTTGGGAATGAACTCCACAAAACTTCATGGCTGGCTTGATCCGGCTTTGCGGGATCGCATGGTGCTGTCTCATCGTTTTAACGGAGCTCCAGGTTCATTTCGATCTGTTCCGACCAGAGGTATAAATCTCGGAGGACCAAGCGGATGCATTACAAGCACTGCCGTCGATATGATGCGTTTGGCGGCTTTTATTATGGGAGATGGGGTTCCTGTCGGCGCTGAAGTTTTGCAGCAGGCTGCCGCCGCCGGTATCGGATGGAATAGAGTCAACAGATCTGTTCCCAGTACCGCGCTCACTCCTCATGAAAGTAATGCCTCAAAGATGGGCGCTCAGTTTCGGGAACTGCTCAGACGTCCTGCAAACTCAGGGCAGCGTTACGGAAGAACTTTAAACCACGGCGGCAGAATTGAAGGATATCATGAGTCCTATATGCGTATGTGTCCTGACACAAAGACGGCGGTAATTGTCCTTGTGAACAATGCTCCGTCGGAGCGCGGACCGCTTTCCGCGCAGATAATGGACAGGGTGCTAAACGCAACCTATTCCGGTCAGAGAACGGCGTTCGATGATTTCGATGATCGCGTAGCGTCTTACTCAGGGGCTAACACAAATATTGACATCGCGCTTACTCAGGATTTGACAATCGAAGCGCCAATAAACCACATCAGAGCTCCTGCCAGGGCGGGCGCGACTCTTACTATCCGCAGCGCGAACCCGGCAAGACCTGTTACGCTCACACGCGGCACATCAGGCGACTTGTTTACAGTGCCGAACGGTGTAACGCTGATTTTTAAGGACATCATCATTGACGGCGGCGGCAACATTCTTTTTTCAGCAGAAGACGATGACGACGATGACGATGACGAAGAAGGTGAAGGCGCAGTTGCGGTTGCAGTTGCTAATACAAATGTAGATGAAGAGGGCAATCCGTTGACCAAACCTGCTACAGTCGTCGCGGGTACACTCGTGCGTGTAAACGCAGGCGGCACATTCATTATGGAATCAAGCGCGGTATTGCGCAATAATATAAACTCCGGCAATGGCGGCAGCGTGTTTGTAAATACTAACGGCACATTCACCATGAACAGCGGTGAAATAATCAATAACACCGGCAAAGACGGCGGCGGCGTGTATGTCGCAAGAGGCGGCAAGTTCACTATGAACGCGGGCGAAATAAGCGGCAATACCGCCAGCTCAGGCGGCGGCGTAATGCTGTATAACGGCGCGTTTACCCTGAACGGAGGTAAAATCACCGGCAACACCGCTATTAATACCGGCGGCGGTGTACGCGCTCCTTTGGCAAACAGCGTATTCACAATGACCGGCGGAGAGATCAGCGGCAATACCGCAGGTACTCATGGCGGCGGCTTACGCCTCAGCGACCGCGCTACATTTAACATGACAGGCGGTATAATCATCGGCAATACTTCCGCTGGTAACGGCAACGGCGTGGCTATAGCTACCACCGGTACTACGTTTAACTTAAACGGCGGAGTGGTAGCAGGTGTGGGCAGGAATATTGCCGCTGTTATCAGCGGAACTCACCACCTTAACAAAGCAGCGCCAAGCAACGCCGTAATAATCGCATGGAACCGCCCCACTGGAGCGTTAAATTACATCACAGGTTCAAATACTCATCTGACGCTATCGTCAGGAGCAACAGCAACATGGTTAAATCAAGACAGCTCGCTCGGCATTTCGTACACGAATGGAGCGAATACAGGGTGGATTAAGGTGTGGTGATGAGATTATGAGTGAAAAAGACTTAAACAGCTAAAGCGATACGCAGCGCAGTATTTACCTCATCCATTTTGACATCCGAGAGAGCGCCGACGTAATCGGTCAGGATGGATTTAGGGAGGCTTTGCAAATCGTCACAATATACAGCGCTGTCGTGTTTAAGCCCCTCGTCTACTCCTACCTCTACCTGTGTTTGTATTATTTCATCGTAATTGGAATAGACAGGCGCGCATATGACTGTAGAAAATCTTGTATCAATAAGCACTTGGCGGCTGACAACCAGAAAAACGCGAAAATCTTTAGAGTCGTTTTGAGAGCCTTTGTAGACACGATAAAGTTCGCCGCGTTTCATTCTTCTTCCCACAGCGGAACTTGGTATGAAAGCGCGTCCATAGCTTCGGCATTAAGCCTGTCAGCATGGCGGTTAATGTATTCTATTTCCTCTGCTTCGGTTACTTTCCGTTTTTCTTCAGCTTTAGCCGGAGTAAAAGCGATAATCGTCCTTCCCGTAGGCACTTCGCGGGGAACTTCAAGAGTAATACGGCGGTAAGCCGGAATGTATATGGTCTGTGTTATGGTCATACTTCTAATATAGCATGAACCGGAGTAAGGAGCAATGAAAGACTGCTTTACGGTGAGGGAAGTACGATTATTTATTTAATGCAATTTCCGATTTTATCAGCGAATTAAAAGTAATAGAACTTACTAATTATTATGAAAAATAAAATATTCGAAAAAATTATGAGACAGGCTGAGCAATATAAAAATTTTAATGACAGCTTAATTAGATTATTTGAAAGCATACTTGATGAAACCGACGACAATAACGAGGAGACATTTACAGTTAATTCCGCACAATCGTTATTAATAATTTTTTCTACATTTAAGCAATACCTTAACAGTCATAACTGTTAAAACAATGGAAATAACAGCCACTATAATAATTATTATTAAAGTAATTTTATCCAATGACTGTTATTTCCTTTTTTTTAATATTGATGCAACTGCCTGCTTTATATCTTGATATAAAAATTGAATCAGTCTCTTTGTACATTATCGAAAGTATGCAGTAAACCGAGGATTGCCTTGCATTGCGACGGTTTAAGATGTTCTATTAATTTTATAAGTTCTTGCGCTTCTTTATTAAGGCTAGGCTGCTGTTTTTTAGGTTTTTGATAATCGCCGATAACAAGATATTCCATCGAAACCTGAAGAGCTTGAGCGATTTTATAAGCTACCTCGACGGAAGGAATTGTCGCTCTAGTGCCGAGATAACAATCCAGTGTAGCGACAGGAATACCGGTCTTTGCGCTTAATTCCTTTACTAATATACCTTGATAATCCAGCTCTTTTCGAAGGTTTTCTCTGAAATTTCCACTCATTATTTCATTAAAAAGTTTAATGAAATATCATTAAATATATGTTGCAAAACAATGATATATCATGTATTATTATTACATGTATCCTTGATATGTCATACATAAGATATTATAAAATTTTTTAATTTTTTTATAAAACCAAAAATAAAAGAGGTTATTTATGAAAAACATTCATAAAATTAGTTAAAAAACGGCTATATTATTGATTTTTTGTGTATTTTTATAGAGTTGTATTGAACCGGTAAATTTTAATGATGGATTAAATTCGTTAATTATTAATATTTCGTAAGAAATAAATAAAAAAGAATTTGAAAAAAGGAGAGTTTCAAATGAAAAAGGTGATTAAAAGTCTTGGAATTGTTATGGTTTTAACAGTTATTGTGGCAGGGTTAATGGGGTGTGGTGAGCCCGATCCGTATAATGATAAACCTTCCGAGACAGTTACAATTATTGGGCTTCCACAAGTAGGAGAAACGCTCACAGCAATAACTAGTAATTTAAATGGTACTGGAACTGTTGAGGTAAATTATGAATGGAAACGTAATGGAAGTACTGATATTGGTGTAGATAACAATACCTATATTGTGCAGGCTTCTGATATTGGTTCAAGTATAACTGTAACTATACAATATAGTTTTTCTGAATGGGGATGGGGTAGTCTTACAAGTTCTCCTACAGCTGTTATAAAAGATGGCTCAGAAGGGTTAGCTTACACATTAATAAACAATAATACTGCGTATTCGGTTTCCAAAGGTACATCAACATCATCAATAGTAATTATTCCTGTAGTTCATAAAGGTCTTCCGGTGATAGAAATTTCTGACTCCGGATTTTCTTCTTACACAAATTTAAAAGATATAATTATACCGAACGGCGTTACAAGGATAGGAAACTATGCTTTCTTCAATTGCGGGAATCTAACGAGTGTAACAGTTCCTATCGGCGTTACGAGTATTGGCAATTTCGCTTTTCAAGGCTGTAACAGTTTAAATACAATTTATTATTCAGGAATGAATAATACAGCATGGAATAGTATTATTATTGGTTCAAATAACACCTCTCTTACAAACGCTAATGTATATTATTATTCTGAGGTTTATCCCGGTACAGTAAACACCCATTGGCGATTCGATGGAAGACTCCCATTAATTTGGACAACACAGGGACTTGCTTTTTACCGGACGAGAGGCGGATGGGAAGTTTCAATAGGTTCTGCAACAGATATTAATATTGTAATTCCGGCGATTTATGAAGGATTACCTGTAACAGGCATCGGACATGGTGCTTTTTATAATCGCACAAGTTTAACGAGCATCACAATACCTAACAGCGTAACGAGTATTGATGATTATGCGTTTTATGGCTGCACAAGTTTAATGAGCATCACAATACCTAACGGTGTTACGAGTATTCCGTATAATGCGTTTTTTGGCTGTACAAGTTTAACGAGCATCACAATACCCAATAGTGTCACGAGTATTGGTTCAGAAGCGTTTTATAACTGCACAAGTTTAACGAGCATCATAATACCTAACGGTGTTACTAGTATAGGTTATAGTGCGTTCACTAATACAGGTATTTGGAATAATGCACAAAATAATAGTTTAGTATATATTAATAATTGGTTGGTTGGTTATAAAGGTATAATTTCTGATGTTGTAATTAATACTAATATAATTGGTATCACTGATAATGCGTTTTCTAACTGCAAAAGTTTAACGAGTATCACAATACCAAATAGTGTTAAGAACATTGAAACTTATGCGTTGTTTTATGGCTGTACAAGTTTAACGAGTGTCACAATTCCCAACAGTGTCACGAGTATCAGGTATGAAGCGTTTTATGGCTGCACAAGTTTAACGAGCATCACAATACCAAATAGTGTTAAGAGTATTGGTATACGTGCGTTTTCTAACTGCAAAAGTTTAACGAGCATCACAATACCTAACAGTGTCACGAGCATTGGTGAATCGGCATTCGGAGGTTGTACAAGTTTAACAAGCGCCACGATATCTAACAATGTCACGGTTATTGGTGGTTTGATATTTAATGGTTGTAATAGCTTAAAAAGTGTTACGCTTGGTAAAATTAGCTCATGTCGTACAGATGCTTTCCCTGGAAATTTAGCATGGGTTGCAGTTGGTGGTGGAGCGGGAACATATACAACAAATAATCCCGGTGAAAATGCTGTTTGGGTGAAGAAGTAATAGAAGGGAGAAGAAACCCACTCAAGCGATGAAATGCTTGGGTGGGGTATTTAATAAAAAGAGAGACATCATGGAAAATATTCAATTATTAATTATTACAGCTATTGGTTCGTTATTAGCTGCAATTGTATCATTTATCAATATTTATTTCACAAAGAAAAAGATAACTTCAGATATATTTCCTCAAATCAGGTATGAGCGGCTTAAGGATATTAAAAATGCAATTGATAGTTTTATTGACGCTTATTTTGAGGAAGCTAATCTTGAACCTGCAAATCGTAATAAATTAAAACAAAAATTATTAAAAGTTGAAATAACATTTAATTATTTAAATACACAAGCTTATGTTGGTTTGAAAAAAGAATTATATAGATATGTGGAAACTAATATTCCTATTACAGATCATAAATTATTTATCGAAGAAACACAAAAATTGCTAAACTGGATAATGGATAAAGCTAAGTTGGAAGTTGGAATAACACCGAGCGTTGAAAAGAAATATAAAAAACTACTAGATAAAAAATATATTATATGACAAATCAGCCATGTAAAATTATTTATCCGTCATCGTAATTGTTGCGTCCCAGTCGCCTTGCGGCGGATTTTTCAATAGTTCGTCGATGCGGGATAAATACATTGCAGAAAGATAATTGTCTCATTCTTCTTCATCGTCCCACAGTGGCACTTGGTATGAAAGCACGTCCATAGCTTCAGCATTAAGCCTGTCCGCATGGCGGTTAATGTATTCTATTTCCTCTGCTTCGGTTATTTTCCGCTTTACTTCAGCTTTAGCCGGAGTAAAAGCGATAATCGTTCTCCCTGCCGGTACTTCACTGGGAACTTCAAGAGTTATACGGCGGTCAGCCGGAATGTCTATGGTCTGTGTTATGGTCATGTTTTTAATATAACATGAACTGGATTAAGGAGCAATGAAAGACTGCTTTACGGTGAGGTAGTAAAGACTAAACAAAGGATAAGGCTTTGACCCTGTTTGCCATTTAAAATTATTTATCCGTCATCGTAATTGTTGCATCCCATTCGCCTTGAGGCGGATTTTTCAAAAGTTCGTCGATGCGGGATAAATACATTGCAGAAAGATAATCGTCTCTTCCTTCTTTTTCGTTTAACGATAACGCCTGTTTAAAATATTGCTGTGCGGTTTTCCATTCTTTAATACCATATACATCACAGGTTCATACACTAATTTGACTGTATCGCAGGGAGCAACTGCGACATGGTTAAATCAAGGCGGCATGTCCAGCGGAGATGGGCTCGGTATTTCGTACACGAACGGCAGTAATACGGGGTGGATTAAGGTGTGGTGATATGAGAAGCGAACTAATAATGATGTTTGAAAAAAGCAATGAAGTCGGCAGGGCTCATACACGGAATATCGGAGTTTTCAAAATCGACTTTGTTGCGGGTGATTATATATTCAACATCATTCTCTTTTGCGACAGTGAATTGAACCGCGTCTTCAAAGTCTTTCCATCGGAGCGACAAGGCGCTGGAGATTGTAACATCAGAAACCGCAGCGACAGAAAAAAGAGCGACAAGGTCGTCCATAATGGGATAAATTCCGGCGGCGTTATGCAGCTTTTTCCTAAGCAGGTAAAAAATATCTGTAATGGAAGCGGAGGACAAACAACCGCTGATTCGTTCTTCATCCGCAAGCTGGAAGATTTCAAAAGAGTCCTGATAAAAAGGGACTTGTATCAGAAGCACATCCAAAACAACATTTGTGTCGACAAAGATTTTCATACCAGATGCTTCGACAGCCTCTCATCGCGAATTTCGTCAAGGCTAATGTCGCCCAAACCGGCTGCCGCGCCCAAAAGACGGTCGGCACGAGGTGTGTTCCTGACCGTTGCCTCTCTCGGCTTTTCCGAAGGTATGGCAGCGGCAATGTCCTGCTTCATAGCGCTTGCAGGAGTAAAAGCGATAATCGTCCTCCCTGCCGGCACTTCGCGGGGAACTTCAAGAGTAATACGGCGGTCAGCCGGAATGTCTATGGTCTGTGTTATGGTCATGTTTCTAGTATAACATGAACCGGAGTAAGGAGCAATGAGAGAATCGCTTTACGGTGAGGGAGTAAAGACTAAAACAAAGGATAAGGCTTTGATCCTGTTAGTGCATATAAAACTATTTATCCGTCATCGTAATTGTTGCATCCCATTCGCCTTGAGGCGGATTTTTCAAAAGTTCGTCGATGCGGGATAAATACATTGCAGAAAGATAATCGTCTCTTCCTTCTTTTTCGTTTAACGATAACGCTTGTTTAAAATATTGCTGCGCGGTTTTCCATTCTTTCATGCCGTAGAGTTTGAGCCCTTTATTATATTGATCCAGTGATTCGCGGTTGATGACAAGAATATTCGGCGTGCCCTCTTCTTCCTCTCCGCTGAAACTTTCATAAACAGTGTAAAGACCTACAGGCTGATCTTTTCCTTTTACGCGCACGCTGTCGGCTTTGCGGAAAATAAAATGATCTTTTGCTTCGGTGTATGTAAATTCGGAAACAATTAATGATTGATGATAATACTTTGTGATTCCTTCAAGTCTGGAAGCGAGATTAACAGTATCGCCGATAACAGTGTAATCTAATTTATTTTGAAAACCGATATTTCCTACAACGCACTCGCCTGTGTTTACGCCGATACCCGCGCCGAATCCGATATCCGGCAGCGTTATCTCCGATGTATCAACTTTCACAAGCGATTTGATCATTCGAATCGCGGCTCTTATCGCGTTTACAGAAACGTTTTCCAAAGTGCGCGGCGCGCCGAAAATCGCCATGATAGCGTCCCCGATAAATTTATCTATGCTTCCGCCTTCCGCAACTATTTCATTACCCATTACCGAAAAATATTCGTTAAGGAAATTTACAAGTTCGCGCGCCGGAGTATTCTCAGAAATTTTTGTAAAGCTTCTGATATCCGAAAATAAAATTGCCACTGTTCTGTTTTCGCTCTGACTTACCGGAGCCGAAGATTTTTTTATAATTTCGTCCATTACATCGACCGGAACATAACGCGCAAACGCTATTCTCGTTTTTTTCTGGAGGTTATCCATCTGTCTTAATCGCAGCGCGTTTGCAATAACCGGAGCCGCCGCTGTTAAAAAAACTTCGATTGTTTCCGGTATACAGCCGGAGAAATATTCTTTTTGAGAAGTGCCGATATGAACTGTCGCGATTTCTTCGCCGTTATTTTTTAACGGAAGCATAATGTATGATTCGATTTTTGTGTTATTCTCGCCTTCTATATAAAAATCTATTACTTCTTTTGACATTACCTTAAAATCGGAAAAATGTTTGTTAAAGTCCGCGATTGTTATCGCTTTAAAATCGTCGGAGATTTCTTTTGTGAAACTTGAGTTGTTGGCGTTATAAACAAGAAGACATTCATCAGCGTCTTTTATCATTATTGTGCAGATTTCGCTGCGGATTGCTCTGTTTAAAAGTGAAAACACGCCCTGCACTGTCTGATCGAGCGAGTTAATTTTTTCCGAAAGTTTAGCCGTCATGCCGATTAAAGTCGCCTGAAAAAGCTTATTATCTAAAAGTCCGTTAACAGTTTCTAATAACGAACTTTCTGTTATCGTTTTACTTTCTGTTTTTATTAATTCAAAATTTATACCGCGGTTTTCGTTAAAAATGTTTTCAATTTTTTCTGATAACACTTCCATATTTTCAGGCATTTTTTCTATGTAAAAATCAGCTCCTGTTTCTTCAACCCAAAACTTGTCCTTTGTTTGGTCTAAAGCTGTAAAAACAATTATCGGAATGTTTTTTGTCGCCTGCCGCGATTTTATGTATCTGATTGCCTGATACCCGTCCAGCAAAGGCATTTCGATATCCGTAATTATTAACGAAGGAAGAAAATCATAAATTAATTTTATTCCCTCAAAACCGTTTTTTGCCGTTCGGAACTCATATTTTTTTTCATTTAAAAATTCCGACAGTAATTCCGCAAAGGTTTGTGAATTTTCAATAACAAGAATTCTTTTATTATCCATTTGCGTCCCCAATCAACTCTTTTACAACGGTTACAAGATTGTGATCGCTGAAAGAACTTTTAATAATGTAGCGGTTCACACCCAGATTTGCCGCTTTATTCTGATCTTTTTCATTTGCGGCGGAAGAAATAAATATTATAGGAATATGTTTTAATTGATCATTCTTGCGGATATTTTCTGTTAGCTGAAATCCGTCCATGTTAGGCATATTTACATCCGAGCAGATAAGATCGTAATGAAAATTTTTCACAGCCGCTAGGGCTTCGGAACCGTCTTTTACTGTATCAACATTATAACCTTCCGCCTCCAGAATATCGCGCTCAACATCGCGGGTAGGAGCGGAATCGTCGGCGATTAGAATTGATTTGCGGGTGCGTTCGTAATCAACATGGCGTTTTTTCATATCGATAGTTTTTGTGCGGCGCGCCATCATCATTATCGTGGGAATGTGCAAAACCGGAATCAGCTCATAATCTTCGCTTAACACAACGCCGGAAAAAACATCCATCTTTTCCATAATCGGCGGCAGATTTTTTAAGATGACTTGTCTCATGCTGTTGATCTTATCAACAACAATTCCGACAACTTCCTCATATGATTGAACAATCACTACATAAATAGATTGATTCGCGCTTTTCTTTTCGCTGACGGGAATTTTTAAAATATGATGGAGATAATAAAGTTTGATCATTTTCCCGTTATATTTAATTCCGGGGCGGTCAACAACAGTGATAATTTCTTTTGGATCAATATTGATAACAGTATCAACGAAATTCGCCGGGATGATAAATTTCATTTCGCCTGATGTGATCGGGAATCCCATTAGCGCGGCCAGCGAAAGCGGAACGGAAATAGTAAATGTTGTTCCTTCTCCCGCTTTTGTTTGAATTGAAATGCTGCCTTTAATACGCTCGATGTTGCTTTTTACTGCATCCATTCCGACGCCTCTTCCTGAAACATTTGTAAGTTTTTCGGAAGTTGAAAAACCGCTTTGGAAAATATAATTAATTAATTCTTCTTCCGTTAAAACCGCGGCGTTTTCTTTTGATACTAAACCTGTATCTACTATTTTTTTTCTGATATTTTCTGTGTTAATTCCTTTTCCGTCATCGGTAATTGTAACTTTCATGTTGCCGCTTTCGCGGATGCATTTTATTACGATGTGACCGGTTTCTTCTTTTCCCGCGGCGATTCGTTCTTCCGGTTTTTCAATTCCGTGATCGATTGAATTTCTTATCATATGAAGAAAAACTTCCGAGAGTGATTCAATTAAATTTTTATCAATCTCGTTTTCCGATCCGAAAATTTGTATATCAACATTTTTTCCGAGTTCCGAAGCGATGTTAAATACAAAACGCGGATATGTATCGAGCGCTGTCGAAAGCGGAAGCATTCTCAGAGTAACAACGCTGTCATACGCTCCTCTGATATGGTTTCCTACATCAAGCGCGTAATTTTTTACGATAGAGCCGAGTTTGCTTACCATTAATTCCATCGCGCGGAATTCCTGAAGCAGCGGAGAGTTCCATGTTAATTCAAGACCGGCAAGCCGCGACAACTGCCTCGAAGCCGCGTCGATCGCTTCCGTGTCTTTCGCTATATTTCTCGCCGTGATTTCCAATGATTGAAGCACCGCTAAATCGCGGATAACTTCGTTGATTCTTTCCAAAGAAATTCTAATGCTTCCGGATTTTGCCTCTTCCAGTTTGTTTATTTTCGCGTTTTCTTCATCGTCTGTTTGATTATTTTCTTCAGCGCTGTCATTTGAAGGAATTTCAAAATCTTCGTTAGACGAAAGTGAAATTAATTCTTTCTGAAAAACATCGGCTCTTATTTCTTCATCGGAGCCGCTTGATTTTACTTTGTTGATACCCGTTCTTAATTCATCTAATCCCGCGAAAAGAAGGCGAATCGCTTTATCGTTAAACGAAATTCTTTCCTCTTTTAATGATAAAAAAACAGTCTCCAGCGCATGAGAAATATTTTCTAAGTTTTTAAATTCAAACATCCGCGATGAGCCTTTCAATGTATGAAGCGCGCGCATCAGCGTTGCGATATCATCCCGACCGGAGCTTCCTTCTTTTATTTCAAAAAGCAGAGCTTCAACGATGGCGATATTATCAAGCCCTTCATCCGCGAATTTCGCGATGTATTTACTTTTGTTAAGCGCCATTGCTTTCCTGTCCTGTTTTATTTTCTCCTGTCAGAAACGCTTCCAGTAAAGCAGTGCGCTCGGTAAGCGCTTCGGCGGAAAGAACAGCGTTCTGCGCTTCTCCCGTAAATTGTTTTACTCTTTCGGAAACTGATGTAACTGCGTCTCCGATTGATTCGCTCGATTTTAACTGCTGCTTTGTAAAAACCGTGATCGCGTGCGCCTGATTGGAAGTAATTTCTGCGCCGGCTCTTATCTCTATAAAAACATCTTCTAAATCTTTGATAAGTTTGTAGCCTTCCGCGATTCTGTCCGAACCTTCTTCGCTGTATACAATTAATGATGATGACGAGCTTCGGATTTCTTCAACCTGTTCGCGTATCTGGCGGGTAAGCACATCGATGTTATCTGCAAGTCTGTTAATTTCCGCGGCGACAACAGCGAAACGTTTTCCGGTATCGCCTGCGCTTGCGGCTTCCAATGCGGCGTTAAACGCAATAACTTTCGTTTGATCCGTGATTGTGTTGATTGTGCGGACAATGTCTCGGATATTGCTTACTTTATTGCCAAGCGAAATAATTCCGTTTATAACGCCGGAATTTTTTTCTTTGATATCACCCATCTTTAAAACGTTTTTCCCAAGAACTGTAAAACCTTTTAATACATCTTCTTCCATTTTGGAAGCGATTGCCGCGACGCTGTTTGTTTTCTCGAAAATTTCCGCGGCGATTCCGGCGCTCTCGTTTATCGCGCTTTCGATTTTTACAATACTCGCTGTTTGTTCGTTTCCGGAAATTCTAGTGTCTGTTTTATTTTTTGTAATTTTTCCGGCTGTTTCTTTGATCTCCGCGGCGATTTTTACTGATTGCGAGCGGAAAGAAGAAATATTTTTTTCGGAATCATTTATCTGCGTTTCCAGTTTTTCAATCTTCTTTTTATTTGACCGCAGAACTGGAATAAAAACCGCTCCTGTCAGCGCAATTCCGATAATAAAACTTAAAATCAAGCCTGTCATAAAAGCTCTCCTTAATTTTCGGTTCTAAACTTTTCGACTTTCCCTTTTAAATCAACCGACATAACATTTAAATTTTCCGCGATTTTTGAAGTTGAAGAAGTCGCAATGACGAATTGTTTTACGCCGGCGGAAATTTCTTTTAACGCGTTGAAAATCTGCGATGAAGCGAGTTCCTGCTGCTTGCTCAAGTTTGAAATTTGCTGTGATCTTACCGCTACATTCTGTGAATTATCAACGATATTTTCAAAAACCATTTTCTGCTCGCTCATTCTTTCGTAGCCGATTTCGATCTGCTTTGAGCCTGAGTTCGCTTCGGCGATTAATATCTGCGAGCCGCGCTGAACTTCTTCGATTTTTTGTTTAATTTCTCTGGTAGAGTCCGCGACATTGTCGGCGAAGCGGCGTATTTCCGAAGCGACAACGGCGAACCGCGTTCCGGCTTCTCCCGAGGCGGAGGCTTCCAGCGAAGCGTTAAACGCAATTAATTTTGTTTGATCCGCGATGCTGTCGATTATTCTGATCGCCTCGCTGATTCGGATTATCATGTCGGAAAGATTGCGAATTTCGCTGATTATTTTTTGATTTTGCTTTCGAATTTCTTCCATCATGCCTTGGTTTGCTTCGCGAAGCTCCGCGCCCTTACTGCTTAATGACTGAGTTTCAATCGCAAGGTTGGCTACTTCCGATGTTTTAAGCGCGATTTGTTCGGAAAGGTTTTTGCTTCCTTCCATTGTGCTTACAATTTCCGAGACGCTGGCTGATTGTTCATTCGCAGTTGTGGTAATTTCTTTTGATGACGATGAAATATCAAAAACAGAATCGGCTACAAGCTGCGAACTTTGTTTGAAGCTTCCGAACGTTGAGCGCAATACATTTAAAAAAGCGTTAAACGCAATAGTTAATTCGCCGAACTCATCCATTGAATTAACTTTTAAAGAGAGAGTAAGATCGTTTTCATGAAGGCTCTTAAAAAGCGACCTGAGATTTAAAACAGATTTATTAATATCGCGCGTTATGATAATTACAAAACCAATCGCCACCGCGATAGAAAATAACGCGATAAATAAATATATAAACAACTGTTTTCTTGCAATGCTTGTGTTTCTTTGAATTTGCAAGCCAAGCTGTGTGAAAGATTCATCCCACAATTTGCATAAATCATTATTTACATTTGTTACAATGTTTAAAAAACCGGCGACTGTTTGAGCCGCGGCATCTTGAGTTCTCTGCTGTCCTGCCATGAATTTATTCAGTTCCAGCGAGCTTTCGATATAGCGATCCAATAATGTTGTAAGTTCGATGGAGTCAGTAAATTTTTTATCCTCTCCCTCTGTCGCGGATTTTATGTTTGAAGAAATATTTTCCTTATCAGATTCAATTAATATTCTGTTGTTTCTGATTAATTGTTGTTCTGTTGTGTCCAGCATGTTAGATGTGATATCTTTCGGGTCGCCTTCAAAAACAGTTCTTCTGCGCGATGAAGCAGTCCCGCTTGCGAGAGCTGCCGCGATGTCGGCATTCCATTTTACGACAATTTCTTCGGCATTATAAAGTCCTTTTCGCAGAGAATTTCCCGTTGTGAATAAACGCAATGACGCATCCGGTATGTTATTTAACGTAAGCGTAATGTAATTATATGTATCCATATCAGAAACAAGAATTAATCCTGAATATTCGCCGACGCGGTTTATACAATCTTTTATGTTATTTATAAAATCAATTGATTTATCAAAAATTTCCGGATCATTTTTTTCGACGCTCCTTAAAGATTCCCACATCGGATATAGCGCGGGAATTGCGCTTTTATTTGAGTTATAAGATTCCATCTGCCTGTCAAATGTTCTGACTGCGTTTGTAATTTGATCGTTTAAATCGCGGATATTACCCTGCTCCAGTCCGAGATAAACATTTAAATACTGAGGCAGATTCTGTATTACTATTACAGCCGGTCTGATCGCGTTAATACCTTCAAATTCATTTACGCTTTTTTGAATTTTCGCCGTTGTCATCGTGTAGATGAAAAAAAGCATAACGCCGATTGGAATCAAAAACACAGCGCTCGAAATTAGAAGTTTTTTAGAAATTTTCAATTTATAAAAAAGCATCATTCCTCCTATCCTGCTTCACGCAGGTACGCTGTCTTTTAACAGCGTATTTTTTAGATAATCCGGCAAAGCCGGTTTTTTAACAGAATTCTTTTGAAAGAAAAAAATTTCCTCTTTTTGCGGCATAAGCTGCTTTATTTTTTGTTCAAGATGATGATGATTCACTCCTGCGGTTTCGGAAACTCCCATAATAAGAATTCCGTTTTCTTTCAAAGCATTTACCAGATTCGTAAGCACTTTTTCTCTGTAATCCGGCAAAATATAAATAAACGCGTTACGAAAAAAAATCACATCAAAAAAATTTATTTTATGTTCATCTAACAAATTATGAACGAAAAAATTTATATTATTTTTTAATTTATGATCGATATAAATTTTATAATCTTTTTTTTCCAAATATGTGTCAGAAAGATAATTAAAATTGCTCCCGTCTTCTCTTATCGAGTTTAAACCGTAAATACCGGCATGCGCTGTTTCTATTACATTCGGGTTTATATCAAACGCGTCAATTTGATAATCGAGCGTTTTATCCGATGTTCTGTTATACATATCCATCAGCATAGCGATACTGTAAGCCTCGCATCCCACAGAAGAAGCGGCGGAACAAATTCGTACCATAGATTGATTAAAAGACGGAAGCATTTCGCGTAACAGTAAAAAATGAGCCGGTTCTCTGAAAAAATATGTTTCGTTTACTGTTAAAAAAGACGCCGCTTCACCCGAAGAAAAAAATCTTTCAAACACATTGCTGTCAATCGGGCTTCCTGTAATATTTTTTAAATGGTTTTTCAGTTTTTCAATATCATCGGGATCGGGTTTTATTCCGTATCTTGTTTCAGCCATGCGGCAAAGTGATTCTGTCATGTTGCCAGCCTTACAAGTTCATCTGGGATTTGTTCCAAAGGCAGAACAATATCGACACAGCCTGTTTCAAACGCCGCTTTGGGCATTCCGTAAATTAAAGAAGTATTTTCATCCTGCGCGATTGTTATTCCGCCTAATTTTTTTACATTTAACGTTCCGTCCGCTCCGTCCGCTCCCATTCCGGTAAGCACAACCGATAAAAGCGAATTGCCGCAGGTTTCCGCCGCGCTTCTAAACAAAACATCAGCCGCGGGTTTTTGATTTTGTTCCGGTTCGTTGTCATTGTAACGAAAAACATAACCATCTTCGCCGGCGGAAGATCGAAGTTCAAGATGTTTATCGGTTTTCGCGATGTATACGTTTCCCGCCGCCGGCTTTTCTCCTTCTTCGGCGAGTTTTACATTAAGCTTTGCAAAAGTGTTAAGCCACTGGGCAAAATCTTCATCAAAGCCGGAAGAATTATGCTGCACAATCGCAATCGGCAGCGGAAAATCCGCCGGCATAATGGAAAAAAAAGTTGACAAAGCTTTTGGTCCGCCTGTCGAAGAAGCCAAAACCACCATATCAATTTTCTGCGATCCGATTATGACATTGTTTGCGGAAGAAACCTGCGCCGGCGCTGCGTTAGCTGCAAATTCGGTTTTGTTAGCCGACTTTACGCCGCTGATGCGTTTTAATGTGTCGTAAATATTTCGTTTTTTTTCTTCGCTTATATCTTTTAAAAATAAATCTTTTGAATAAAATTCCAATGCGCCGTTTACAGCCGCCTGATACGCAGTTTTTGCCGTATCGTGACTTGTTATTACTACAATAGGAACCGGATGTACGCTCATTACTTTCGTAATCATTTCCAATCCGTTCATTTTCGGCATTTCGATATCAGAAGTAACAAGATCGGGATTTAAAGAGAGAATTTTTTCCGCGCCTTCTTCGCCGTTTTCGGCTTCGCCGATAATATTAAAATTTCCGTCTTCGTTAAGAAAATCTTTTATCACTTCGCGGACCATTGCGCTGTCGTCGACTATAATTGTTTTTATCATTTATTTTATGCCCTGCCAATGTGATATAAATTTTTCAATATCAAGAAATAAAATCAATTTTTGATTATTAAAATAAAGTCCGTTAAATAAATAATAAATTCCGCCGAAGTTTCCCGGAAGATTTTGTATTTCTTTTTCTTCGATATGAATATCTTTTTCAACAGGAGGAGTAATTATTAAATATGATTTATCGCCGCTTAGAATGCCGGATGCGCCGTCATCTTGTTTTAAAATTATTCCGTGACATGAAACATTTTGCCCGTACTCACGTTTTCCAAAAATCATACATACAGGGATTTTTATATGTCCGGTATCGATATTATTTTCCATTGAAACAAAACTTTTTACTTTATCTGCCGATATCGCGACGTAGATATTTTCCAGCGGAAAAATAAAAAATCTCATTATCGCGCTTCCCGTTCAAAACCTTTTTTTATGCTGCCGACGAGTTCCTCGGTATCAAGGCATAAAACATTTTTACCGTTGAATTCAAAACACGCGTTAATGGAAGGATCAAAACTATCCGCCGAAAGATTCGATGCATTGTCAGTTTCTTTTTCGATTTTTATCAATTTAGAAGAATCGACTTCCACAATATCGATAACATCGTCAATTAGGAACGCGATCTTCTCGACATCATCCTTTAAAACGATGACTTTTTTTGCGTCCGAAGCTTCTTTATTGAAGAAAAGGCTGATATCGACCAGTGTGTATGGAATTGAGTAGCGGTTAATCAACCCGCGCACATAACCGGGAACAAGGGGCATCGGAAAAACATTCTCCAGAACCGCAACTTCGCCGATTATTCCGGATAGAATAGCGTATTGTTCATCTTTAATAGAAAATATCAGGTATTTAACAACCATATCTAATGATACTACAATAAATGCAATATTGGCAATATATGTTTAATCTGTCACCGTGATAACACTTGCGATTTTTCCGTCTTTTGCGTATATGCGGTTTGGATTATTAATATCGACATGGCGCTGTCCGCGATGAAAAAAAACATATTGATAAGTACCCGGCGGCAGCGGGAGCAAAATGCTGTATGTTCCTTTTGGTCCTTCTTTCATCTCATACATGAACGGATCCCAACTGTTAAAATTCCCGGCAACCGTGACGCTTTCTCCGGATGGCGCGTTAAATGCAAACAAAAGTCCGTCCGGCATACCGTTTAAAGGATTTGGTTTTAATATTCTATGAGGCATTTTAATTACCGAGTACGAAAGTCCCGATGACGGATCTCTTACCGTCTGCGAATTTTCAGGATCGGTTGTCCAAAGTCCGTTAATGACAAGCCTGTATTCAAGTTCGCTGATGCGCTCCGGAACTTGATACACAAAGAATTGAATGCCTGAATCTTTGTGCGGACTTGGCTCTTTTTCACCGGGCAGCATGACAGGATTTATCCGGTCATTCGGGATTAAGAGCTGTTTGAACCAATAAATAGTTATAAATTTTTCATGAGCGAAGGAAACCCCGATTCTTCGGATATCGGAAGCTGCCGTAAAAATGACCAGATTTTCGTGAATGACCGGCGCCCCCGGTTTTTGAATGCCGAGCAAAACATTGACAGCCTCATAAGTCTCCCAGTCAGAAGATTGAGCTGCCAATGGACTAAACGAGGCAATTATCATCAAAATTACAAAGATTCTAATCGTTTTCATACATTCTTTACAATTATCGGTCGATATATAATTATCTTAATATGATAACATTAATTTGACGCGGCTGTAATGCCGCGCGGTTAAACCGAACATAAAACGGAGTTTTATGCCGTCATTAAGCGAGCTTAGGCAGTTTAAATCCTCATTCGCGAATATCGCAAACGAAAAATTAGACTCCGATGTTAATAATCTGCCTGTTAATGATCTTCAGCTTCCAAAGAATGAAGCGCCGCCTTTTAATTATTCAAGAGAGGATTTTACCGTTTCGCGCGACGCCGGTAAACCGGAGCCCGATGCTGTATCCGATCCCGAACCGCAGCCTGATATCAGCAGCGGAGATTTCGATTTTTCCGCTTTTGCCAATCATGTTTCCGACGATCCTCTGCCGGATCAAATCAATGATGAAAAAGTAGAAGACGCTTTAAATGATTTTTTAGGTTCATTAAATGCTGATGTTCCCGTAAATAAACCTGATGATATTGATGAAGGTTCTCCGCCCGATGATTTACTTGCCGGTTTCTCTGACGAGATGGATTCCACAGCCTCGGATTTTCCGCTTGATGATTTCCCGTCTGATGATCTTTCGTCTGATGATCTTTCGTCTAACGATCCTTCATCTGACGATCTTCCTGCTGATGATTTGTTAGGTGACGATTTTTCATCTAACGACCTGCCTGCCGATGATTTTGGGATTGATGTTGACAGCGGAATTGATATGGGCGGCGAATTTAATGAATTTGAACCTCCTGTCTCCGAAGAACCCTCGGATGTTTCCGCGGATGTATCCGCGGATGTATCCGCAGATGATTTTGGCGCTCCCGATCTCGATACGCCTGATTTTGATTTGCCGGAAGATGATTTAATTGATGATGACGGCGGCATTGATATGGGCGGTGAATTTAATGAATTTGAGCCTCCCGCTGACTCATCGGAAGATCCTTTTGCAGAAATCGCAGCCGGAGAAACTTCGGCTGATGATTTATCATTTGAACCTCCTGATATCAGTTCTGATTTTGATTTACCTGCCGGAGATGATACCTCCGAGCCTCCTTCGAATTTAGAAAGCGCTGATGATTCAAGCACAATCACAGATTTTATTGATTTTGGAGCGGAGTTTGCCTCTGACTCAATCGAGATTGAACACAATGAAACTCCCTTAGAAGAACATGATTCGGGATTTTCCGCCGACGCATTCGGCGGCGATGATTTCGCTCTTGATGTTGATGATATTTTAAATAAATCTACCGCCGCTGCGGCGCCAAAACCTGAACAAAAGAAAGGACTCTTCGGCAGAAAAAAAGCCGTAAAAGAAGATGTTCCCGAAGCTGAAGACAGCATCGAAGAAATTTCTTTATCGCAGGATGATGTAAACAGGATACTGAGAACGCTGTCATCATTTCCGCTTAATTTAAGAATTCTCTGCGAAGAAATAATTGCCGAACAAGTTATTTTGCCGGCGCAGTTATCAAAATTAATCAGGCTTCTTGTAAACGGCGCGGGCGTAAAAGAAACCGCCGCTCTTGTCGAAGAAATTACCGGCAAGCCTGTTATTATTCCCAAGAGTTTTGAAAAAATGACAGGCGCCGCATTCGAAGCGGAGCAGTCGAGTTTTGCGTATATTTTTATTCACAATTTCCTTCCTGTTTTGCGGTTATTTGCTTTTATCGCTGTAGTCGCGTTTTCTGTAATTTTCCTCGGTTACAGATTTATCTACACGCCTTTAAAAGCTGAATCAATTTATAAACGCGGTTACGAACGCATCCCCGAAGGCGAGTATCAGCGCGCGAATGAATTGTTTCATACGGCTTTTACAATGCATAAAAAGAAAAAATGGTTTTATTTATATGCTGAGGAATTCAGAGACCAGAGACGTTATCCGTTAGCTGAAGGAAAATATGACGAACTTTTAAGATATTATCCGCGCGATAAAAAAGGCGTTCTGGATTACGCGAATTTAAATACTTATTATATAAAATCCTATGATAAAGCGAACAGACTGCTCCAAAGTGAACTGCTTGATTTTGCTCCAAATGATTATGACGGTCTTCTCGCTGCCGGCGACAATTTCATGATCTGGGCGGACTCTGATCCGGAGAAGTATTCAGAAAAATATAAGGACGCTCGTTTTTCTTTTGCAAGAATTCTTGAAAAATACGGATGGCTGCCTCCTGTTGTAGAACGGATGATGACTTATTTTATCCGCACCGATAACTTAAAAGAAACTCTGTTTCTGCGGGCATGGTTCGAAAACGATCCTAAAAAACGCAAGCTTACGCCTGAGTCGCTTTCCGATCTGGGCGGCTATCTTTTAGATAAACAGCTTGAAAAACCTGACGGCGTTCCCGATGCTTACATCGAAAGTATTGAGAGCGTCCGCTCGATGCTGCTGCAGGCTGTGTATGAAAATCCAAATCTGCCTGAGCCTCATTATCATCTTGCCCGTTATCACCATAACCTCGGTAATACTTATGATGAGCGGAAGACACTCGAAAACGCCGAGCGCGCGTTCAATATGGCTCACGGGAATAAAGAGACCGTACGCCGCCGTCTTTATCACGTTGATACTCTTTACCGTTACGCGAACTTATTGATTGATAACAAAGAATTTTTCCCCGCCGAAGAAAAGCTGGTCAAAGGCATAGGGTTATACGAAGATTTTGTAACGATGAATACATTATCACCCTCTCCTCAGCTTGGGCAGTTATACTCTCTTCGCGGCGATTTGGAATACTTTGTAAAATCCGGCGACATGCGCGCCGCGCTTGATTTGTTTTATCACAAAGCCGAAGATTACGGTTATTCGCCGCCCGAAGTTCAATACAGGATGGGATCGGCGTATTATCGGCTTGGCGAATGGGGTCCCGCGCTCGATTATTTGTTTAAAGCTTCTTCGCAGCTGCCGCTTAACAGACGAATTTTATACGCTCTTGGAAATACCGCGTATCAGCGCAATGATTATTTCGCGGCGCAGGGTTATTATAATCGTCTTATCAACAATTTAGAAAGTCAGCGGGTAAGATTGCCTGTGCTTATGCCTAATGATAATCCGCAGTTCCTTGAACTGGGTGAACGCCTCATGATGGCGCGTAACAATGCCGGAGTTGTAAATGAAGCTCTCGCTAATCAAACAGGCAGCCGCGATTATCGTTCAACGGCGATGGTCATGTACGCCGAGTCCGCCCGCGCATGGGATGCGATCACGCGCAACCCGGAAACCATGACCCGCATGAGCCTGACAGGCAGCCCCGGCGCTCCCGGCATCAACCTTGGTTATTTAAACGCCAATAACGCTTTGCGCCCTGTAAGCGAATACACCCCGCAAATCTTTGTCAGCATCGACAAGGATGTTTTAGAACCGTCAAAGTGGGAAGAACTGACAGGTTATTAAAAGGAAAAATTATGTTTTTATATTTTATCAGACACGGCGAGCCGGATTATAAAACTGACACATTAACCGAAGTCGGTGTTAAACAAGCGCAATTATTATCGGAACGTTTTGAATCAATTCAATTTGATAAAATATTTTCTTCTCCGCTCGGACGCGCAAAACAAACCGCGCAGCCGACGTGCGTTAAACAAAACAAAAAATTTGAAGAACTGCCGTGGCTAAGCGAGAACGCCGCTTATGACGCAATGGCTGTCGATTTTGACGGAAAAAAAGACTGGTGGTTCGCTGTTCAAAACACAAAAATCTTAAAGCTTGACGGCGCGAAAAAATTCATGCCGCCTAAATATCTGGATTTTTATAATTCCGCAACCAGCGATTTTGATAAATTTTTATCCGGAATCGGATATAAAAAATGCGATGAAGGATATCGTATAACAGATGAACCCTGCAGCCGCATCGCTTTATTCTGCCACGACGGAATTTCGCGTATCCTTCTTTCTTACGCTTTATCGATCCCGTATCATATTTTCTGCGCTTCTTTCGCGATAGGTCACACCGGCGTCACCGTTCTGGAGTTCGCTTCAACAAAAGATAAAATCACCGCTCCCCGCTGCCTGATGTTTTCGGATTTGTCGCATCTGCGTAACGCGAAACTGAAGAATATTTATAATAATAGCATTGATGTTTAAAGCTGAGAATCATTGCTGTCCATATTTCCTGATTGTTCTTCATTAAATTTTGCTTATTTAAAAACCTTACTCGCGGCGTTTATGCTTGAAGAACGCATTGTAATTTTTTTAATAGGCATTTTGTCTTTTAAAAGCGCGTAAAAAAGTTCGCAAAGGTTTTCGCAGGTGGAAACTTTTTTTGTGACAATTATGCGGTATTCGGGGTAAGACCATGCAAGAGGATTATCAATCTTTTTTAGAGGAACGCAGTTTTGCGGGTCATTGTTGATTCCTTCTTTTTTATACACCGCTAGAACCGCATCAAGGAGAGGGTCTCCTTCTTGAAATAATGTCGCGTGATGAAAATGGTCAACAACCTCCCACGCTTTTTTAAAACCTTCTTTGCAGGCGTGCGCGTAACCGGTAACGGGGTCTACTTTATCTTCCAGTTCAATTTCCAAAAGACCGGAATGTCCATGCAGATGTTTGGCTTCCCTCGGCCAGTTCATAAATCGGTGAGCGTACTGAAAATCCAGCTTTACTATTGATGTATATAAATCGTTCATAATAATCTCCTTTTCATACAGAATTTTGAGAGTAATTCTCAATAGGGTATTATAACACAATGAATGGATTAGTAAAGTAAAATTAAATTTTGTATAAAACACTAAATTGTCGATTTTATTTCTAAATGTATATAATTGAAATAAACTCAACTTATGGAAATTGTTAATTTCTTCCCTAACACGCAGGCGAAACGTTCCAGTGAATCTATTGATGTATTGAAAGCTGGATCTAATATATTATCAATCGCAACCCTTGATGTTTTCATTTTTTTTGCAATTGTACTTTTTGTCATGTTTTTTTCCTGCATTGCCTGTTGTAATTGATAACTTATGAATTTTTTAGCAGCTAATTCATTAACTTCATCAAATATACCTTGTTGTTTTAAAAAATCATTAAAATTCTGACCTCTTCCTTTCATAATTTACCTCCAATAAAATTTACTTCTTTACTTTTTGTAATCTCTTATATTCTTTAATTCGTTCAACTGCTACGGCAATTTCTTTCGGCGGTGTTTTCTGTGTTTTTTTTACAATTACATGAAGCAAAACTATTTCTTCATTAATAAAAGTAAAAAATACCCTGCTGATTCCATCATTAATATCGCTTCTAATTTCCCATAATTTAGGTTTTAATTTGGTTACCAACGGAAATCCGATAGGATAATTATCCTGAACAATCCTAATATCTGCTCCGATTGTTTTTTGGTCATCCTTAGATAGTTTAATAATAAAATCTCTTACAGGTTGTTTTCCGTTTTCTGTTTCAAAAAATACGGCTTCGTAAGATTTTTTATACTTTTTTTCATAATTTTATAACCATATCTTATCCAAAATAATCCATAAAGTTATACTCACAATTCTCAATTCATGAGATATCATTAATGTACATTATATTGTGCAATCTGTCAAGAGGAAAAGTAATTATTTTTTACTTAGTCTGAAGCCGTATGGACTTTTTCACAGTCATCTGTAATATATAATTTTTTGCAAAAATCTGTTTTCATCATTAAAAAACTCTTGTAAAAAAATAAATATTACAGAGTTATTTTAAAGTATCTCTTTGGATTTGCATAAATGCCAAACCTTGTTTTAAATTTTCCGGCTCCATAAATTCATTTAATAAAGATTGATAATCATCGCCTGAATATATGCCGCCTCTTAGTTCGCCGTTTTCTAAACTAAATTCCAATACCTGCGCTCCGTCATCCAAAGACTCCGATTTTATATTTATACCGAAGCAAATATATTTTAACCCTTTTTTGACAATATTAAGAATGTAATATTTATCATCGTCTATACAAACTTCATAACCGATTAATTCGTAAATATCTTGCATAAGTAATTTAAGTTTAATATAAAACTATATTAATTAAAAGTGCCTGCTTCTTGAAATAATTTATTGTATCCATATCAATTCTTATGGAAATTTGTTTTCGTAATTTTTGTACATATGGATTTAGCTTTACCTTTGAAAAATCATATTCTTTTCTCATTTTAATTTCCTTCATATTCTTTTATTTCCTTTTTTTGTTTTCCTTGAAGAAAATATTCTTATAACTGTGGCATACAATTAATAATTTCGTTAATTTCAAATATTTTTTAGTGTATGATTTTTTATACACATTGAATTTTTTTATATATTATTTTCTTCTTAAATTCTTGCAGGTTATTATTGCACTTAACGTTCTATGTAACTGACGATTTGGGCGGGTAATAGGGTAATGCGATAGCATTGACCCCTACCCAAACTGTGGCGGAATAAAACCGTGAAGAGAGCTTTAGCCCGAACACTATTTTTTGTAGCCTAGCCGCCGTAAAGCGGCGTAGCAATTATCGTTTGTTAAGTGCTGTTTTGCTCGTATAAAATATTCTAATATAATTTTTTATAATTACATTTCTTTTAATTTTTTCTTTTTTAACAAAATTCTTATTAAAGGCCAGATAGGTCCAACGATAGCAAATGCAAGTAGTATCAACCCAAGAATTGTAGGACCTAAAAAAATAGTAAGAATTATTCCGAGGCAGCCAGCCGAAAAACCAAAAAAAATTAGGTATATAATAAACATTATATTTCCACCAATACCAAACCCTGCCCATAACCCCAGAAAAATACCAAGAACATCATCAATAATAAAAAAACAAATAACAGCACCAATAAGAGCACCTATCCCACTTCCAATATAAATAACTTTTAAATCAGTTTTGATTGATTTGATGTTATTTTTTTTTCGTTCTTCGTCTTCACGAGCTTTTTTCTCAGCTTCTTTTTGTTTCTCCTCTGCTTGCCACCGCTGACCTTCTTCTGTTTTTAACCACTCTTGGTGTTCACGTTCTTTGCGCTCGCGTTCTTCACGTTCTTTGCGTTTTCTTTCATCTTCTTCTGCCTGCCATTTTTTACCTTCATCTGTTTTTAGCCATTCCTGCCGTTCCCTCTCTTTTCTTTCACGCTCTTCACGCTCACGATGTTCTTCCATTGCTCGTTTTAAACGCGGATCCATCATATATTCAGAACAATTATTAGGCGATTGACCTCTCATGCATCTTCCGTCACTACTCATTTTCCAATGACATGTATCACAATTCATATTTTGTCCTTATTGTTTTAAGCCCGACGGCTATAATTTATAATGAAGCAACTGTTTCATAAAACAACATTAACTAAATGCTCCTAAATTTGATAATTCTGCAAGCACTTTTTTCATATGAGGCTCTTCCATATATTTTGTCCATATTTCTTCATCAACATCGTGAGCGGCGGTCATTAAATCCATACAATTTTGAGAACCGCCAGCCTGAAGAGCAACAGCTGCGGCATTCATCATTCCCATCACATGATAATATTTATTATTTGAATCTCTTCCAATAGCGGCAATTTCAAGGAATTTTTCAAAAGCAGCTTTATCATCCTGTCCTTTCAAATTTGTTATTTCCTGTATAATAGTATCAACTGTTCTCATTATGTACCTTCATAATTAATATCACATTATTTTAATAGATAATTTTGTTTATTTCCGCATTGCATCTTTTGCCATTTTTAAAAATTCACGAGCGTTGCCATTATTGGGATTCAATTCTAATAACCGCTCGCAATCTTCAATAACATGAGCATTATCGCCTTTATGATCATAAGCAATAGCGCGTTTCCAATAGGCATCAGTAAGCATTTGTTTTAATTTTTCATCGTCCAGATTTGCTTTTTTATAATCTTCGATACCCTGATTGCAATTTTCTATTTCGCCTATATTAATATTTGCTCTTCCTCGATTTTTAAAAGCAATAGGAAATTCCGGCTCGTTATTAATTGCCTCACTGTAAGCTTTGACGGCTTCGGCATTTTCCCTCTTGGACTCATGTAATAAACCTCTTATGTAATAAGCATCAGCAAGGATTTTTTTTGCCGAAGTGTGATTGCATTTAGGTACTTGGGTATATTCCTTAATTATTTTATCCACATCTGTTATTTCTTCCAGCTTAACTCCAAATTGATAACTCATTATATTTACTCTATTTTTAACCTCACTAATACATGCTTCAGCAAATTCTTGCTGGATTTTTTCTATTTCTACAGCAGCTTTTTTCATCCCTTCAATCATTTTTTGAAGTTCAATATTATTAGGTTGGAGCTTCAATGCCGCATCAAAATTCTCAAATGCCTGTTCGAAATTCTCCTCTTGATAAAATTTACTGCCTTGGCGGATATATTCATTAAAATCCATTTTCATTTCCTTTTTTGTTTAAAGTCCAATAGACTGATTTTTTGAACATCGAATAAGATGTCTCATTTTCCCTTGTAATTACTTTCATTTTTTCCACTTTTGATCACGGGTGCCTGATGCCGACGTAGTTTCCGACAGGTAGTATTTCTCTGTGGAATCTTCGTAAAACGGGTACCAACCCGGTACTGCGCGCGGTTTGTTCATTGTTTACCTCCTTAATTAGGTTTTATGCTAACGCTGTTAATATAACTGCTGATAAATTTTAATTAATTCTTATCAACAGGCGTATTCCAAATTTCTGAAGCTTTAAGAATAATATCAGCCTCTTTAGGTGAGATAAACGAAGGTATAATATAAAAGCTGTCTATATTGCTTGATGATCCGTATCCCCAGCCATATGATTTATTAGTCCCATAATAATTAAAAGTCGTTAATTCTTCTACAAAACTATTATACGAAGGTTTTACAAACGGAATTGCTTCGCGATTTTTTAAATCAACCATGCTGCTATCACTTACAGGGTATAATAGTCCGTGTTCATAAAATAATTCAGCAATTTCAGGTGATGCATGATAACAGTTATACTCTTTATTTCCACGCATTATATTAGATACCATAAAATCTAAATAATTGTCATAATTAGAAACCTTCTTAATTATAAGTTTAAAGCCAAACTCATTTTCTGCTTTAATTCTCCATTCTAGCTCTTTTCTCTCGCTTTCATTTTTTGGTTTAAAAGTTGCTGTGTCATAATCCTGCCACCATGACGCGACAGTTATTACCGCGTCTCTTATATCAACTTCCGAATCATTATTTTCTTCCTTATATCCTACCTCGGGAAACTTTACCTCATTAAATAATTCAAAATCTGAAAATTTTATTTCGGTAATATTTTTTTTAAATGATATTTTCTTTTTAGAAACATAACTGAAATATTTTTCTCCTAGTGGTAATATTAAATTTACATAATAATTACCTGTTCCATTCCAAATATCATAAGATTCTCCATCCCAGTTATTCAAGTCGCCAGAGTAATTATATAAAGAAGCGGTTAATATTCCATTTTCAAATAAAGATGGTATAATTTTGTTTCTACTAAATCTACTAAAAATACCAACACCGCTGAAAGACGAGTAAGAAAAGGATGTACTGAAATTGTTATTATCATACAATTCAATACCCCAAAATCCATCATATTTTGAATCTATCTCGGTTATTTTGATTAATTTTCCGCCTGATTCTGAATCACTATTAATATTTACTTTTGATGTTTTATTATGTTCTGTTTTTTTAGATCGTATAAATTGTCGTCCATCGATAGTCATTGTATTCTCAGTACGAGAAAAAGAACAAACATTTATTTTCCCATCAGAAAATATCAGTTCAATTTTATCATCAGAAATAGAATATTTTCCTTCTAAATCTTTGCGAAATATTATATTCTTACTATTAACAAAAATTTCTTCTCCAATTTTATCTTTGTCCCTATCAATATAATTTTTAATTGAATTTGAATTTGAATCTATATCAGGATGAAATGAATAAGTATTGCTCCAGTATACAGCATATTCAGTTTCAACAAGTATTGGAAATAAAGTTATTATAAAATTTTTTCCAGAAAAAGCTATTGTAATCGGATATTGTGTATTTAAATTATAAGGGCTATCTTGTGATAATTCCCATGTACCGCTTAATTTGTTTTTATTTTCACTACAGCTAAAGACAGATAAAATAAAAAAAAATGCCAAGATTCCAATAAACACATTATTCTTCCAAGTTTTCATATAAAGTTCTCCTCATAATAATTACGTCAAAGACGTATATAATTTTGTTTTTAAAAATATTTGCGTCTGTCACTTAACGTTACAGGTAGCTCAAAATTCCTGAACAAGGCATTTTGTAATTTCCGTTTGCTATGTACAGGCTTTTTTATTACTACACATTTTCTTTTTTTACAATTGAACAAATTTGACCAACAATGGTTATAATCCAACCAGTTATTATCACATAAGCACCTTGTTGTAATTCTGCATCCTTTAATTGTGAAAAATATACAATAAGTCCACTTGCTATACAAATAACAATAACTACCCAATCAATACTTACTTTTATTGTTTTTTTTATTAACAATAAAACTCCAATGGTAATTCCAGCAAATGCAGATAGAATTAATAGATATAATAATAATCCATCAAATACAGCTTCATTTTCCATCAACGTGTTTGCAACTTGAAAACCATTCATGTCACAAGCAACAGGCATAAAAAAGCCTATCATTACAAATAAAAACCCAATTTTCCCAATTGTCCTGAAATTTAATTTCATAAATTTCCTCCTTTGTCTTTTTGTCAACCATACAGCTAACAATTTATTTATATATTGAAAATAATTGATTTAAGGTCAACTATTAAAAATACTATTTTCCAAAACTGTCGCATAACGTTTTAAGTAACTGGCGTTTTTTTGTACCCGATAAGAAAAACACGAAGAGTTTTATGGGCGCAAAAAATTGTTACCGTTTACGTGACGGTTGCATAACAAATAATATTTGATTTTATTCTGTTTTTTCCACTTGTTTAACAGATGTTACTTCCACTACAGTAGTATTTGCGTTAACAAATGTTATGAGCGCATCTACATATTCACAATTAATATAATATGTATTCCCATTATAAGTTACTACTACTCCAAATCCTGAATAATAACTTCTTTCCATACCGGAATATTTATTACATATGCCTGTTGATAATTCACCTAAACTAATTTTTCCTCCTTTTGAAGAAAGTAATTCTGTAGCAAATTGATAAATATTCTGTGTGGTTTCTGTTTCCACAAATTTGAGAGGGGTTCCTATTGTTACACACCCCACCAACAATAATCCAAATACCAGTGTCAATACTGATATACCCGTTAAGACACTTTTCTTAACATTCATAATAAGACTCCTTTGTGGTTTTATTATTACCACTAATGAAATTAAAATCTTGTACAAGATTTTTTTATATCAATCATATATTTAATTGAATTAAATAGCGATGATATATTTTGCTTTAAATCAGTAATCCATTATTTTTAATTTTCATCGAAATATTGATCTTCTTGTATCAATAGAATCTGAATTTGGATTTTCAGTTAGTTCTGTAACCACGTTATTATTATTATTAACAACTGCACCTGTATACTTTATTGCTAATCCTGTTCCTGTATATGAGTAGATTGTATTATTAATTAAATCGAACATATCAGGCTTTTGTTCTTTCTTAATATTTACATCAATTTTTATATTGATTACATCATCTGCATTCATTTTTACTGCTTCTCGCATAAACATTTCATGTGTTATTTTTGAACCTGTATGGCTTCCGCGATCATCTATCTCCTCTACAGAATTAACGAATATTATTCCCACAGTTACAAAATCTTTTGTGGCAATATTGACATTATTTGTGATTCCTAATTTTGGAGCCGAATAATCTTCAATATCAGATATTGTTGTGCAGCTTAATGTAAACATCGTGTACATTACCATCAAAAAAATTACAACTCGTTTCATTAAATTCTTTTTCATCTAAAACCCCTTTTTAGTAAAAAATTAACCATATCAATTTTGGTTATTTAGTTATCGGCAAAATATAATTTCGCTTAACCGCATTAATACTAAACCATTTATAATAATACGTGTCAATAGCAAAAAAGTGAAATATAAGATAATATATCCATGAATGATAAAAAATCTGATTTACGAGGGATTTTAGCGTTAAATCTTAAAAAACATCGGAAAATGCGCGGTCTTTCGCAGGAAAAACTGGCTGAAATAGCCGGTATATCATGGCAAACCGTAAATAGTATCGAATGTCATAGAACATGGGTAAGCGATTATACTCTGGAAAGCCTTGCGAATGCTCTTAAAATTGATACTTTTCACCTATTATTACCTATTGATGATAATACTCAAAAACCAATTGATGTAAACGAAGCGGTTAAAAAACTGGTTAAATTAAAAACAGCTTTTGATGATTCATTTAATGAAATTATCAATTTAATCGAGCCAGTTCCAAAACATTTTAAATAATAGAAGACATGTCTTTCCCTTGTCTAAAATCGATAAAAAATACAAAAATTCGTTTTTTTCGCTGGTTTAATTCCAGTAATCTTTTTATTGACGATTTCTGATATTTGCGTTAAAATTATAAAATACCAGTTTGGTAAAGTCTTATTTCATATCTTTTGGAAAAAATTATGCAATATTTTGATACTCACGCCCACTTGGGGCTAATTGTTGATGACCCTATCGAACAGCTCATTGTAATTCAAGAAGCTCGTCATGCTTCTGTCGCAAGAATTGTGTCTATTTGTAATAGTCTTCATGATTTCGGAACGGTTTACGAAAACCTTAAATCGGCATCGAATGTTTATCACGCTGTCGGGGTCAGCCCCTCCGAAGTTCAGAACCCGGGTAAAGATTGGCTGCATCATATAGAAGAGAACATTCAGTATCCGCGTGTTGTCGCGATCGGCGAAATTGGATTGGATTATTTTCGAAAATTCGGCGATAAAAAATCGCAGATCGAGTTATTTATTACTCAGCTTGATCTTGCCGCTAAGCTCAATCTGCCGGTAATTATTCATAACCGCGATGCCGGACACGATGTTCTTGATATCTTGCGCGACCGTCTGCCTCCGCGCGGCGGCGTTTTTCACTGCTATTCCGAGGACGCGGCTTATGCCGAAAAAGCGCTTGATCTCAATATTTATTTTTCTTTCGCCGGAAACCTCACGTATAAAAACGCGAAAAATTTGCACGAGACGCTTTCGGTTCTTCCCGTTGATCGATTATTGATCGAGTCGGAAAGTCCGTTCATGGTTCCCGCCGATTACCGCGGTAAACGAAACATGCCCAAGTATCTTCCGATAACAGCGCGGTACATGGCGAATATGCTCGACATGGACGAAGAAGCGTTAGCCGATCAACTCTGGAAAAACTCAAACAAATTTTTTAACCTTCCTAATGAATGAGTTTATTTCGCTCTGTTAAAATTGGAACTCTTGAACTGCCCGGCAATCTTTTTCTCGCTCCGGTCGCAGGTTATACCGATAACGCTTTTCGATCAATTTGCGCCGAAGAGGGAGCGTCTTTCGCGTTCACCGAACTTGTCTCCGCCGAAGCGCTTCATCGCAACTCCGGCAGATACGAAAAAAATTCCGCGGCTTTTAATTTAATCAGGCGGGGAGTGAGCGAGGAACGTTATGCGATACAATTATTCGGCGCGGACAGCGGATCGATTTACAAAGCGGCGGTTTTATTAGCGCCGGTGAAACCTGACGCTCTGGATATTAATTGCGGCTGCCCTGTTCCCAAAGTTGTAAAAAACGGAGCGGGCTCAGCGCTGATGCGTAATCCCGGTAACCTTGGAAAAATAGTTGAAGCCGCGGTACGCGCTTCAAGTGAATGTTTGGGCGGCATTCCCGTTACCGTAAAAATTCGTTCGGGGTGGGACAGCTCGTCAATTAATTACGCTGAGTGCGCCAGAATTGCAGCCGAGTCCGGCGCGTCAATGGTTAGCCTTCATCCGCGCACACGAGCGCAGGGGTACGGCGGCAGGAGTAATTGGGATCACATAACAGACCTTGTTACGCGAATAGCAGTTCCTGTTACAGGTTCCGGCGATCTTTACACGCCGGAAGACGCGCGTCAAATGTTAGGCGAAACTTCCTGCGCCGCGGTAATGTTCGCAAGAGGCGCGATGGGCAATCCCTTTATTTTTTCCGCCGCTCGCTCGTTTTTGGAAACCGGCGCTTGGGAACCTGCTTCTTTTGCTTCGCGAATCGCCGTTTTTATGCGTCACTTGGAAATGATGTCCGCAAACATCGGCGAGAAAACCGCTTGTTTAGAAATGCGCAAACAATTCTGCGCTTATACCAAAGGAATCCCTAAAGGAGCGGCTTTGCGGGAAAAAGCGGTGCGCGCTTCGACAATCGAAGAATACCGCCGTTTAATTGTTGACGATAATTAGAAATATCTCTATCCTTTAAAATATGAATATTTTGAGGCAGCCGATACGATACGCCAATTTGAATATTACATACTGGCTTATCGGAATCAATATACTTGTTTTTACGGCAATGCATTTTTTTGGAAATACTCAGGCAGGTGAACTCGATGTTTCCGCTCTTCAATTGACTAATAATTTCGGACGTCATATAGACAGATATCTCTTATCGCTGGAAAATGTTCTCGCGATGATGCCTTATGCTGTTGTTAAAAACGGAGCGGTTTGGACATTTATCACTTACATGTTTATGCACGGCGGAATTTCGCATATCTTTTTTAATATGTTCGCGCTTTATATTTTTGGATTAAGCGTAGAAAGACAGCTTGGCAGCTGGGAGTTTCTTATATTTTATTTACTGACAGGCGCTTTAGCCGGGATTTTTTCGTTCATCGTTTATTATTTTACCGGAAATTATTTTGTTTCGCTCGTCGGAGCGTCAGGTGCAATTTACGCGGTTCAGCTTGCGTACGCGGTTTGTTTTCCGAATGCGGTTCTGCATATTTGGGGCATACTGCCGATCCGTGCGCCTGTAATGGTTTTGGCTTTTACGGTTCTATCGTTGTTTTTTATTTTTTCAAGGCGCGGCGGAAATGTCGCTCACTTAACTCACCTTGCAGGGTTTGGATTTGCCTGGCTTTACTTCATGATACGCTTTGGAGTAAGTCCATGGAAACGGCTTACAGGAAGATAGATTGATGAAAAAAGTCGGCATACTTTATGGCGGAAAATCCGCGGAGCATGAAATATCTCTGTTATCTGCAAAAAATATATACGACGCGATCGATAAAAAAATTTTCGAGCCGTCGTTAATTAAGATTGAAAAATCAGGCAAATGGCAGATGGACGCAGTTTCTCAATTTGATGTGATATTTCCGGTTTTGCACGGACCGTTCGGCGAAGACGGAACGATGCAAGGCTTTTTAAAACTGGCAGGTATCCCCTTCGTCGGTCCCGGCGTGCTTGGCTCTGCTGTCGGAATGGATAAAGATGTGATGAAGCGTCTGTTACGTGACGCCGGAATCCCAATCGGAAAATTTTTCGCATTATACAGCCACGAGAAAGCGCCGTCATTTGCCGAAACGGCAGCCGCTCTTGCGCCTAACGGCTGTGAGTCTTCGCCGTTTTTTATTAAACCTGCGAATATGGGCTCTTCTGTCGGAATCAGCAAAGTAAACAACGAAGCTGAGTATACTGCCGCACTTAAGGAAGCGTTTTTGTATGACACAAAAATTATCATGGAAGAATTTATTCCGGGGCGCGAAATTGAATGCGCGGTTTTGGGAAACGAAGAGCCGATAGCATCTCTCCCCGGCGAAATCAAACCTTCTCATGATTTTTATTCCTACAACGCAAAGTACCTTGACGAAAAAGGAGCGGCATTGGAAATTCCCGCGAAACTTGATCAGGCAACGATAAAACAAATTCAAGAAATCGCGTTAAAAGTTTTTAAAACGCTCTGCTGCGAAGGAATCTCGCGCGTAGATTTTTTTCTTAAACCAAGCAGCGATTTAATCGTTAACGAAATTAACACGATGCCGGGCTTTACAAGGATCAGCATGTACCCGAAAATGTGGGAAGCAAGCGGCATCAGCTATACGGATTTAATTACCAGATTGATCGATCTGGCTGTCAGCAGGTTTGAGAAAGAGGGCAAGCTGAAGACGAGTGTTGTGTAGGGTATCAGGAAATTAATTTTTTGATTCTTGATATTTTTAACTCCACAAAGCTGCTGTCGGAACTGCAAGCATATTTTCTTTGAATGGAACAGTTCTGTCGCCGGAATATAAAACAATTCCAATGTATGATTTTTTATTCTTTAAAATATTTTCTTCAAACCAAAATTGCGCTTTAAAGTCATCTATAGAAACGCTGTGACCGGCTTTAACTTCTATTCCGAGTATGGCTCCGTCTTCGCGTTCTACAAGAAAATCAATCTCTCTGTCCTGCCTGTCGCGGTATTGATACAGATTGTATTTATTATCGATATCTATCTGCGCCGCTAATTCTTGAAAAATAAATGTTTCTATTAATTTGCCGCTTCTGTCATTATTCATTATCACTTCTTTCGGTTCCCATCCTAAAATAGATGTCATTATTCCCGAATCTGCCGCGTAAAACTTCGGTCTCTTTCCTATCCGCTCATAATCGGTTTTTAACCACGGCGGCACTTTCTCGAATATATACATCGAAATTAATGTGTTAATGTAACTGTTTAAAGTGATTTTATTTATTGACAGCGCCGATGTTATCTGCGTAAGCTCCATAAACTTTGCAGACCATGACGCAAGTATGCCGACCAAACTCTGCAGATCATCACGGCGGCGGATATTCGCTATGTCTTTTAAGTCGCGCATAAGCAATGTGTTGATATAATCCTTGTGCCAGTCTTTTCTGTGTTTTGGATTTTCAATTGCGGCAGCTTCCGGATAGCCGCCGCGAAAAGCATAATCTAAAATTTGCTCTTTGTTATACCCTGTTATTTTTCCGGGGAAATCCTTGCTAAAAGCTTTTTCCAGAAAAGCCGGTTTTTTCTTTAACATTTCTCCGATTGTCAGCGGTCTTAATCTTATATGTTTTACGCGCCCTGCAAGACTGTCGCCGATAATCGGTAAAGTAAGGATATTAGCCGATCCTGTCAGCAAAAACTGACCAGGGCGGTTATTTTTATCTACGATTAATTTTATTTCCGGTATGAGTTTAGGAATTTTTTGAATTTCATCAATAACCATTGTACTCGGATTATTATGAAGAAATCCCTTTGGATCTGATAAAGCGTAATCAAGCATAAAACTGTCATCTAAAGACCGGTAATCTTCATCTTTTGTAATTACCTGCCGGGAAAGAGTAGTTTTACCTGTCTGTCTTGCGCCGGATATGACTATAACACGGCGTGTTTTTAACGCTTCTTTTACATTTTCTGTCTGCCATCGTTTATATTCATTTTCCATAATATTATATTTTCCACCTTCTGCGAAAAGTATAACAGAAATGTAGCAAAAAGTATAGTAGGAATGCTGCGAAAAGTATAATAGGAATGCTGCGAAAAGCATAATAGAAATTTGTTATTTCTCATGCTTTACATTTTGCAGCTCTATAAGCTCGTCAAACAATGAGTACAGTAGAAATTTATATTTTCTTAATTTCCTCAGAAGGAGGAGAGGTAAAAGAAAAAATAGTATTATTATTTCCATGTAAAAGTTCAAAATCCCCTAATGTTATTATATCCATGCCGAGAATAATATTAATATTTTGGCTAAAATCACAAACTGCCATTTTGATATTTTCTCTTAAAATTCCGTCAGGTAACTGTATTGCAACCAATATAAATCTGACATCAAGAGCTCCTGTTATACCGCTAATTGCCATCGTTCCTGCCGGTATAAAACCCAGATATTTTACAAGTTTTGGCGTAATTGCGGAAATAGTTGCTCCTGTATCCCATAAAGCATTTTCTGTTGTATAAACAGAGGTTTTGCTTTCATTTTTTTCAATTAATGCATTAATTATTTTTATTGGTGTAACTATACGCTTTTGTATACCGGAAAATTTATAATAAAGTGTGTCAGAATTTTTATCAAGCATGAGTTACCAAAAAAGGCGATAAATACTGTACTTCGTCTTCAATATTTTCCGGTATTTCTCTTATCATAAATGAACCAGGCGGAATTTTCTTAGATATTTCGGTATATGCCGTTCCTGCGTCATCAAAAACCCCAATTACTTGATCTTGAATGATAACGATATGTTTTCCCAGATATTTTTCTCGGAGTTGTTCTTTATGTGAGTTATAATATAGAAGTTCCTTTTCAAACATACTTACTCCTAAATAAAAATTTAAGCTAACATCGTTTTATTGTCAAGGAAATGATGATAATATCCTAATCTATCAGTTATTTGAGCTTTTCAAAAATTGAAGTTTTAGAAAAATTTTTAATAATTGCTTCATATACTTGTCTTCTGTACTACATTTTCTCATGCTTTACATTTTGCAACTCTATAAGTTCGTCTATTTGCCGCAGCACAAAATCCTGATACTCAGGGTATAATTCGTTAAAAAGGCTGGTTATCCGTTCCAGTTTTTCTTTCGGGGTGCTGTTAAACATTCGCCCTTCGCCTGTGAGCAGCCAGTGTTTATTGACGGAAAAAGCGCTGGCTTTTTCGGAAGTACAAACCGCTCTTGTGCCTAACGGATTAAAATCATCGCAGTCAATGAATCCTGTAAAACCTGTGAAAAATTAATATATTTCGATTCGGCGTATGTGTTATGCTTTGCCGGAATAGTCAGGTTTTTATGCATCGCTTTTTTACTGTTCAATGTTATTTATCACCATAATGTGTACGGCAATGAGATATAATAATTTTATTATTTTCTATTCGGTATATTAATCTATTTGTGTCATCAATATGCCGTGAAGCCCATCCTGTTAAATCACCTTTTAATAATTCGGGTTTACCGATTCCGTCATAACCATTACGCTCAATATCTTTTATAAGCTGGTTAATGCGTTTCAATGTTTTTTTATCTTGAGATTGCCAATATATATAATCATCCCATGCTCTGTCTGTCCATATTTTTTCCATAACTTAATCTTCTATAAGTTCATGAGCGGTTAACTTACCTTCATCAGCTTCTTTTATAGATTGACGTAAAATTTTCATATTTTCTGTGTTGAAAAATGGGTCTGTTTTGGTTGTGATTTCAAAAGGAATACCGCCTTGTCTGATTGTCTGACGGACAAACATTGTAAAAGCGGTTGTCATATTTAAACCCAATTCCTTAAAAATATTATCAGCGTGAATTTTCAATTCATCATCTATACGAATATTTATCTGTGCCATATAATAAACTCCCTTTCTTGTTGTATATAATATACTATACAATGTAAAGAAAAATAAATCAATTTAATTATTAATATGAAAATAATTTTTCTGCGAAAAGTATAATAGAAATGCTGCGAAAAGTATAATAGAAGTTTGTTATTTCTCATGCTTTACATTCTGCAGCTCTATAAGTTCGTCAATTTGCCGCAATACAAAGTCTTGATACTCAGGGTATAATTCGTTAAAAAGGCTGGTTATCCGTTCCAATTTTTCTTCCGGGGTGCTGTTAAACATTCGCCCTTCGCCTGTGAGCAGCCAGTGTTTATTGACAGAAAAAGCCGTGGAAATGAGATGGATGAGGCGGTCGTTCGTTTCTTTTTGTCCGGTTTCTATTTCTGATAAATAACCATATGATACATATATCGCTTTAGCAAAATCTCGCTGTGATTTATTTAATTTTTGACGGATTTCTTTAATCCTTTCGTTAATTGTCATATTAGTATTATATTAAATTGAGCATATATTAGGAATGTTCGCCTAGCAAGCAAAAATATTTTAAAAATGAAATATTTTTATAAATTTTTATTGACTTTATGTTCATAATGCGATATTATAAGTTCATATATGAGCTTTTTAAGGAATAAAAAATTACATTATACTTTCCTAAGATTAACAGAATTTAATCAAGTTTATATTTTAGGTTTAATGGAAGGGTTAAAACACGCTCAATTTAAAGGTGATGGAAAGTTAATCTTAAAAAAGGAGTTTACAAAACATGAAGAGCATAAAAAGAATGATGCATGATAAAATTTTAATTAATATTTGAATTATTTTAAGAACGTTAAACAAAAGAAAAACCTATGATATAACACAAGGTAGCGGTGTCACCATCCGTGGCAGCACTAAAATAAATCCCGAAAAATATTTTTTGGGGAAATAATTTAAGGAGGCAGTTTATGAAGAAAACTGTTTTTTTCGGTTTACTGGCAATTATGCTAGTGTTTATTTTTTTTAGTTGTGATCTTGAGCCAAAATCTGAAAGGATTTTTAAAAATCAATCAAGTTACACAATTGTGGTAAGTATTAATTCAAAATTTAAATTTTCTCCTCAAAATTTTGAACTTAGTCCTGGTACCGAGCAAAGATGTACATCAGACACTAAATATTCTGATAACTCAGTAGCATTCAATTGGTACAGAAAAGATTCAGGAGGGCAATCGGGTGTAAATTTTAATAATTCTGGTAATGGAATTGCTACATTTACAAATCAATAGAGTTGTTCGATAACTTCAGTTATTGAACAACTTCATTATAATATATTGCATTTACGCAGCCGTTAGGCGAGAAAATGCTGGACTTGTGAGACAACTAACCAAGTTGTCGAACAAGTCTAATAAACAATTTATATTCGGAATGTTATGCGAAATACACAAGTTAATTATATTGGGAAACCAAGTTCAAGAAGCAAGTGCAATAAAATGAATGCAGAAAGAATTAAAAAATATTATTGTATAATGTCAATAATTTCTCTTTTTTTAGGTTTTGGGATATATGTATTTTTTAGGAACTCTAATATGTTGGTTTTCAATTTATTACCAAAATTAGAATTTCTTAATAGTATATATATACCAATTAAACATACTTTCTTTAATTCAATTTTCCTTTATAATTTTCCTGACGTATTATGGTTTTTATCTGGTTTATTATTCATTAGATATTTATGGTTTAACAATAAATTGCAAAATATATATATAAAATGTTTTTATGGAATTGCAATAATAATTGAAACAAGTCAACTAAATAAGAATATTTATGGGACATTTGATGTATTGGATTTATTATTTATGGGTATGACTGCTTTCGTTGAAAGCTTGTTATATAAAATAATTTTAAGAAGGAGTTTAAAATGAAAGAAAAAATGGATGGAAATATTTCATCGCATAAAGTTACGGTATTTTTATTTATCGTTTTTGTTGTGTTAGGATTAGCATGTGCTACAAAACCAAAAAATCTTGATGAATTAACAACTTATTCTAAAACAATTGAAGTAAATGATTTATCTCAACAAGAGCTATTTGTTAAAGTAAAAACATATTTTGATAATACTTTTAAAGGTGATAGAAATTTTAGTATACTATCATCTAATCAAAATACAGGAATAATTAATTGTAAATTAGCTGTGGATGGAATTATTTATGGAGAGCAACGCCAAAGATATAATTCTATATTTAAAGTTGAAGTTGGTGATGGTAATTTTAAAATTACTTTTTCAGAACCTACAATACAAAATATTGGTTATGTCTCAGAATATGCAAAAGAAAAAGATTTTCAAGCTTATTTAGTTGGTTATAAAGGCACATCTTCAGCATTGAATCCTCTTACAAATAAATTACCGTTGCCTTCAAATTCAAATATAAATAAGACAGATGCAGAAATAAGAGCTGAGTGGGAAAAGAAGAATGTATTTTCAAGTACAAACCCTGGTCCATCAAGTCCTGTTCGTTATGATTATCAAGTTAAAAATATTAGAGAACAGTGGGATAGAATAACAAATGAGTTAAAAGCTGGAGTCGCATTTAAATAACAATTTGCTACTTCTACAAAAAGGTATACCGTACTAAAACGGTAACTGTTCACCGTCCTGTTTGGGCGGTTAGGGTTCAGCAAAATACCATTCGGGCTATACCCTCTTTGTAATTTTCTTCTACCTGCATTCCAGTCCACAAAAAAATTTTTATTTTTTCTTATAAAGTGGGCTGGAATGTCGTCAATTTAGAATCTTAAGCGTAAATTACATCAAGATTCGAGAATAACTAACTGTATGTTTGTGTTGGTTCGCGGTAAAAATCTTCCTCGTCATAATCTTTAAAAAAATTTATATTTTTTCATTTTCGGTCATGCAAATCGTCAAATTCAACCCATATATAGTTATCACTTTTGTGAGTGATAATAACGTATGAAATCATATTTATACACTTTAATTTCTGGGGACAATAGTCTCTCTTTTGGAGGTAATTATAATGGAAAAGAAAAAAACTATGTCAATTGAAGATTTGATTTTTGAAGTTAGAGGATTAAAAATTATGTTAGATAGTGATCTGGCTGAATTGTATAAAGTTGAATTAAGAACATTAAATCAAGCGGTTAAACGTAATATTGAAAGATTTCCGCTGGATTTTATGTTTCAATTAAAACAAGACGAGTGGGATAACTTGAGATCACAAATTGTGATCTCAAGTTCCAATCACGGAGGAAGACGATATGCTCCTTACGCGTTTACCGAACAAGGGGTAGCTATGCTATCCGGTGTAATTAATTCTAAAAAGGCTATTGAAGTAAATATTAACATCATGCGCGCTTTTGTACAATTAAGGAGGTATATCACTTCTCAAGTAGGTACAAGCGAACAAATAGTTGAATTGAGAGCATTACTAATGTTATATATCGAAAAAAATGATAAACGTGTAAATGATATTATTATCGCTTTTAATCATTTAATCGAGAAACCAAAAGAAACAAGAAGGATTGGTTTTAATGCGAATTAAAGATTTGTATTAATTCGTGTGGTTTACCTTATCGCTCGTAAGATGTCAGGTATATGTTAGCTCGTGGTAAAATTCTTCTCCCTCAAATCCTGCCTGTCAGCGCGTAAAACACAATTATGAAATATTCTCTGTTTGACAGAGCCGGATAATAACTTTATACTTACCGGATAATGCAGATTTACCACGGCAGTAATGTCATAGTTGAAACTCCACGGTTAATGACACCAACCCGCACTTTAGATTTTGGCAGCGGCTTTTATACAACAATGAATCTGGAACAAGCGGAAAGTTTTGCGAAAAACGTGGTAAACCGCAATGAAGGACGCGGGATTCCAACAATCAGCTATTATGAAATTGATTATGATAAAATAATAAAAGAGTTTGACGCCTTAATATTTAATCATCCTGACGACAAATGGCTTGACTTTGTGCTTGCCAACAGAAAAGAAAAATATACAGGAAAGCAGTATGATGTAGTAGCCGGACCGGTTGCGAATGATACAGTGTATAGAGTAATTAGGTTATTTGAAAACGGCGATATTGATCGTGAGATGGTAATAAAAAGATTAAAAGTATCCAGATTATTTAATCAAGTTACATTTCGTACAGAAAAGGCTATTGCACAGTTAAAATTTATAAAAAGCGAGACAGTAAATGGATAATGATAGTTATATAAGTTTCATGGCGCTGCAATCTCATCCAATTGTTGAAAGTTTTGCTGAAAAACAGGAAATATTAAAAAGAGAAGCGCTTGATTTTTTTTATAACTCAAACTTTTACAAGATTTATGAACGTGAAAATACAAAATTATGGCATTTTAGTAATGTTATGCTTACTGATTTACTTAGACAGGAAATATCTACAGGAAAAATTTATTTTCCTGTAGAAGGATAATTTATGAATACAAATGATTTAAAACACATGGAATTTGTGATCTACTGTATAGAAACATATAAAGGCAGAAAAAATCTGGATGGTAAAACCGCATACCAAAAACTGAACGAGAAGGGTGCAATCGATTACATTGATAATAATTATAATGCTCTGCATACATTCGGCGATGAACATATTGTCTGGAACATAGATGAATACTTAAAAAGTCATAAAACTAATTGTTAATTCCGCAATCAACCTAGAATGTTAAGCGCAATTTACATCAAGATTTAGGAACTGTATGTTCTGGTTCGCGTTAAATTTCTCTCCCTCAAATCCTGCCTGTCAACGCGTAAAACACAACAGCGAAATATTCTCTGAAAAGATATATCGGCAGAACAGTAATTTGGCTTTTGCTTGCAAGACAGGATATATTTTTAAATCCGAGTTTTTTCGCAACCTTTAACGAGCGGAACATATGATAATCGGTTGTGACTACTACTATATTTTTTTCTTTTAAATTATATAGATCATCAGAGAAAATAAAATTCTGAACAGTGTTACGCGAATTACTTTCTATCAAAATTCTGTCTGAAGAAATTCCTTTTTCTGCTAGTAATCTTCGCATTGCTTCCGCTTCTGTGATATCTTCGCCGGGTCCTTGACCGCCAGATATTACTATTTTTGTATTTGGATGATCGTTTAAATAATCAATGGCAGTATATACTCTGCGAACCAATGGGACAGATGCCAGTGTTCCGACAACTTGACAACCTAGCACGATTACATATTCAGGTTCTGTCTGTGACGTCTTACCCCGCATATTATTTATGATTAAGCTCTGAACAATTATAAAAGATACGGCGCCAATTAATAAAAGCGCAATACCTGATATTATTATGAATTTTGGAAGCTTCAAAACTAATTTAATTATTTTTTCAAAAGTTATAGTAATGATGATTAGCAGAAGCCCTAAAAACCCGGAAAGGAAAACAAAGAAATCAAATCTACCCCATAATTTAAATACATTCAATGAGTAAAAAATTAAAATTAACCCAAAAATTATTAATGAGATTTTAATTAAAATTTCAATAAATATTTTTATGAACCATTTAAAAGAAACTGCGCCGTTCAAGGATTTAACCCGGGAACATCCCACTCCGGCGGAATTTTTACCGGCATTCCTTTTGAGTCTACAAAAACCCATGTGGCTTTCGCGTCAATTATTAAATCATCGCCGCGCCAAATTTGCTGATGTATTGTGCCGCTTACCGCGCCTTTTTTTATCGGCTTGCATTTAATGATTAAAACATCATCTGTTACCGCCGGTTTTTTATAATTAACCTCGATTCTGGAAATGTAAGTTCCGTAACCTGCCTTAATGGCTTTATTATAATCAAAGCCGATGTCCTTCAGATACTCGTAACGCGCATACTCAAGATAATTAAGATAATTCGCGTTATTAACATGGCTGTAACTGTCACATTCATAAGTTCTTACAGTCAGAGTGCATTGTGTTTCCATGATCGAATTATACTGTTATAACAAGATATGTTCAATTCATATACCCTTGACTAAAATGTCATTTCTTATCATCGTGAAGATATGTACAAAGGATGTAACGCAATGAGTTTTCCGATGCCCGGAGAGTTTAAGAAAGCCGCCGAGCGTCTGTTCTCAAAGGACGGTTTTTTGAAAAACCAGAAACCGGATATCAAAGCCGCCGGTGAATTTGCGAAGGTTCTCGGAATCGGCGTTGAGTATCAGCGTGTTCTTTCGCTCGAAAAAAACAGCGTTGAATTAAATAAATTTATTAATCATTTCCGGAATAATCTTGATTTACTGATTAAAAAAACATGGGTCGATAAATCCGACGAGATGCGCAAGGATACGCTTCAGGATGAAGTGCCGGTTTTAATGTCAGCTATGGAAAGCGGCGATTTTGCCAGATCGATAGAAGAGTTCAGCAGGATTTTAGACGAGCTTGCGTATTTACTTTTCGGCGCTCAAAGCGAGAAAGAAGATTTTTCCGAGTACACATTCCGCATAGACGCGCAAATGGGGCTTTTCTGGCTTTACGGCAGCAGGCTTTCATTTTTTTTGGATATTAAAGATGATAAAATTTTATGGGCTGTTTTGCTTCTCGGTCTTTGTTATCTGACGAATTTTTAATTTTAAATTGATAAAGGATGATAATATGGCTGACTCTGACATTAACGCAAAAAATGATAATTCCGGCTTTGATTTTATAAGCGAATTTATTAAAGAAGATTTGGCGTCAGGACGCTTTAGTTATGTGCATACGCGTTTTCCGCCGGAGCCGAACGGCTGGCTGCACATCGGGCACTGCAAGGCTTTTTTCATCGATTTTTCAATGGCGCAGCGTTTCGGCGGAAAGTGCAATCTTCGCTTTGACGATACCAATCCCGAGAAGGAAGACATCGCGTACGTTGAAGCGATAAAACGCGACATCAAATGGATGGGTTACGATTGGGAAGATCGCGAGTTTTACGCTTCTGATTATTACGAGTATCTTTACGATCTTGCTGTGAAGATCATTAAAAAAGGAAACGCTTATGTTGATGATCTTAGCGATGATGAGATTCGCGAGTATCGCGGTACTGTTGTTCCGGATAAAAATAATATCGGTTCTACCGAAAGCCGCCTAACGCCGCCGGGAAGAAACAGTCCTTACAGAGACCGCTCTGTCGAGGAAAATTTAGATTTGTTCGCGAAAATGAGAGCGGGCGATTATCCCGACGGAGCGAAAACGTTACGCGCAAAAATCGATATGACTCATCCTAATTTGATAATGCGCGACCCTGTCATGTACAGAATCCGCCGCGAGCATCATTACAGAACCGGCGACAAGTGGTGTATCTATCCAATGTACGATTTTCAACATCCGCTTTCCGACGCAAAAGAGGGAATCACTCATTCGCTTTGTTCGCTTGAATACGAAATTCATCGTCCGCTTTACGAATGGTTTATCCGCGAGGCGGAAGTTTTTCCTTCGCGGCAGATAGAGTTTGCACGCCTCAATTTAACATATACCGTTATGAGCAAACGCTGGCTTTTAAAACTTGTGCAGGATAAAAAAGTCTCGGGCTGGGACGATCCGCGGATGCCCACAATAGCGGGACTCCGCCGCAGAGGCTATACGCCCGAAGCGATCCGCAGTTTTGTTTCGCAGATTGGCATAGCGAAAACCGACAGCATGGTAGACATCGCGTTCCTTGAATACTGTCTTCGCGAAGACTTAAACAAACGTGCGTTACGTGTCATGACAGTACTTCGCCCGTTAAAATTAATTATCGAAAACTGGGACGAAAATAAAACTGAAGAACTTGAAGCTATAAATAATCCTGAAGACAATTCAGCAGGAACTCGTAAAATTTTATTTTCACGCGAATTATGGATCGAGCGCGATGATTTTGAAGAGATTCCACCGCCTAAATATTTCCGGCTCTTCCCCGGAAACTCGGAACGCTGCGGAAGCAGCGTACGGCTGCGTTACGCGTATATAATCACCTGCACCGGTTTTGACAAAGACGCTGCCGGAAATATCACCGCAGTGCGCTGCACTTACGATCCGCAGACGAAAGGCGGAAACGCGCCCGATAACAAAAAAGTAAAAGGTACTATTCATTGGGTCAGCGCGAAAGACGCAGTGCCAATCGAAGCGCGTCTTTATGATAATCTTTTTAATGTTGAACGCCCCATGGAAGTTTCCGCGAGAGCGGACGATACTCCAGGCGAGTTCACCGATAATTTAAATCCGGCTTCGCTAGAAATAATCGACAACGCATTGGGTGAGAAAGCGGTTTCTAAAGCAGAGCATGGACAGGTTTTTCAATTTGAACGTCTTGGTTATTTCGCCTGCGATCCCGATTCAGGCAGCGGCGGAAAACCGGTATTTAACAGGACTGTCGGTTTGCGTGATACATGGGGAAAGATTGCTAAGAAGGGTTCTATATGAACGACATTAAGTTGGTACATGAATGGCTAAAATATTCTAAGAATAATATCAGCAAAACATTTATATGTTGTATAACTTATATTAAAGATTATGTCTGATAACACTCATCAATACTCTCTGATCATTACAACTGCCGCCGACAAGGATTCCGCAAAAGCAATTGCCGGGCTTCTTGTGGAGAAACGGCTTGCCGCTTGCGTTCAGATGTTTCCTGTTGAAAGCATATACACATGGAAGGGCGAAATATGCAATGATGACGAAATTGCGTTATTTATAAAATCAAAATCATCGCTCTTTGATAAAATCGCAGCCGCGATAAAAGAGAACCATAAATATGAAGTTCCGGAAATTATACAAATTCCTATTACAAACGGTTTACCGGAATATTTGAAATGGATTGATGATTGTGTCTGCGTGCTCGAATAAAATTTTTACAATCATCTAGAACATAAGAATACGTAGAAATTTATTTGTATACATAGACAGCATGTTTTTCCGCTATTTCACTGTAAGGAACTATTTCTTTAATTATATATTCTTTCTTCTCCATTTCAGATTCAAGATCATAATAATTTTGAAGATTGAGCCAAAACTGCGCTGAATTCCCAAAGTATCTGGAAAGCCGTAAAGCCATATCTACTGTTATCTTTCGGCTGCCTTTAATAATTTGACTAACAGCAGTTTGTTGTACTTTAATTTCTTTGCTTAATCTATATGCGGTAATTCCTAATGGAGCCATAAATTCTTCCTGTAATATATTTCCGGGAGGAATCAAATCGAGTTTCTTTTTCATGATTTTATAGTATTGTATAACGATAGTATTGTCAAGAGATATTATTTTGATATTTATATCAAGAATTTTAACTGCGAACTTTATGAACGAATACGAAATTGCACGCTCTTTTTTGTAGTGAAAATTAACTATAAATATATCTGAATACACCTTTAGCCCCTTTTTTCATATATTCATCTGGAAGATATTTATTCAAATATTTGCTTTTTATATATTCAGGGGCTTCCTTCCCGATAAAACCTATTCTTTTTTCTGTTTCTTCAGAGCAGCCTTCGTTTAAATTATGTCCGTACTTTTTATCGTTCTCCGCTGTTGCTTTATACCACTTTTCCGGTTTAAATACACCGACAACTTTGCCTCCTGATTTAATTTCAACGGCAAGAACGTAATCTGCTTTATTTGCTTTTTCTAATATTGCTCTCCATGCCCATCGAGCCGCGCCGTATATTCCTCAATACATATTGAAAAACATAACAAAATGTAATATTCTGTGCATTGAAGTGAAGAACGGTTATTTTATGAAAAATCTGATATTGATTTTAATTCCGGTTTTTTCTCTTTGTATTTTAAACGTATGCAAGAACGCTGATGAGACGATGGATAAAATTTATTACGCGAAAGACGCACTGCTGAATAACGTTCTGATTCATCATATTGATCAATTTAAATTCGGAAGAACAGGATACGTTGGTCATTTTTCTGAGGATACAAGTTCTGTCACTTTTACAGTAAGTGTTCCGCGTTCTGATAATTATGACATTGTTGTTTCATCCGCGAATCCGGCTGGAAGGGGCGAAAAGTATAATTATGTTTTAGTTAACGGAAAACAAGCCGGGGAATTTAAAACGCTGGATAATAATGTTTTTAATGACAGCGTAATTAAACGCGTTTATATTGAAAAGGGAAAAACGGAAATTACCATACAGAAATACTGGGGCTGGATATATGTTGATTATATTCTTCTGCGAAAATCAGGAGAGATAAATTATGATATTTACGATGTTTCACCGGCTCTTGTCAATCCGAACGCCGATAATAACGCAAAACGTTTGATGAAATATATTACAGATATTTACGGCAGACAAACACTGTCAGGTCAATGCGGCGAAGGAATTAGCGGCGATGATTTTAAGGCGGTTTATTCCGTTACAGGTAAATATCCCGCTGTTATGATGCTCGACATGATGGATTATTCGCCGTCAAGGGTAAAGTATGGAACAAGGGGGAAGTCGGTTGAAGCGGCGATTGAATGGCATAAACTAGGCGGCGTTGTAAAATTTCTTTGGCACTGGAACGCGCCTAAAGATTTAATCGATAGTCAGGAACGCAAATGGTGGAGTGGTTTTTATACTGACGCTACAAATTTCAATCTCGCAAAAGCGTTAAGCGGAGAAGATGCGGAGGGCTATGATTTATTAATCAGCGATATTGACGCGATCGCGTTTCAGCTAACACGTTTGCGAGACGCGGGTATTCCGGTTTTATGGAGACCATTACATGAGGCTTCCGGCGGATGGTTCTGGTGGGGAGCTTCCGGCGCGGATAATTTTAAAAAATTATGGATTTTATTGTTTGAAAGACTGACTTATCATCATCAATTAAATAATTTGATATGGATTTGGAATGGACAGGACAAGAACTGGTTTCCGGGAGCAGAGTATGTTGATTTGGTTGGCGAAGATGTTTACGCTCAAAAAAGAAATTACAGCTCTCAGGTGCATAAATTTTTTGAGATAGCGGAATATTTACATGAGTTAGACGCAATGAAAGTAATCGGGCTGACAGAATGCGCCACAGTTCCTGATATTAACGAAATGGAAAGAGACAAGGCGATGTGGTTTATGTTCGCTGTATGGAACAGCGATTTTGTCAGAAACAGAAACTCAAGCGTTTATTCGCAGGAGTACACAGAATCTTCTCATTTGAAAAAAATGTACGATGATGAGCGCGTTATAACCCTTGATGATTTGCCGGATTTAAAAAATTATCCGTTAAATTAAATTTATTTCCATTTTTCAAATGATTCTCGCATGAAAGCGTGAATATTTATCCCGTAAACATTGTTTAATACTTCGCCGTTTAAAATATCGTCAATTTTTCCGTTAGCTGCAATTTTGCCGCTTTTCATTAAAATTGCCGTATCGGCGAAATGACGCGCTAGATTTAAATCGTGGAATACTCCGATTAGCGATTTGTTATTTTCCTTTACCCATTTTTTTAAGTAGTCCAATAATTCAATTTGATGTTTTAAATCGAGGTGATTCGCAGGCTCGTCAAGCAGAATCAAATCCGGAGTCTGCGTAAGAGCTCTTGCCAGAAACACTCTTTGTAAAGTGCCGCCTGAAAGCTCATCTATCATGCGCTCTCTAATATCCCATATATCGAGTTTTTGAGAGATTTCTTCAATTATATTTTTATCTTCATCTGAAAGATTTTTAAACAGCCCTTGTGAATACGCATAACGTCCCATCGAAACAGTTTCGTAAACAGTGTAGGGGAAAAACACCTGTGCGTTCTGGCTGAGAAGCGCGATTTTTTTGGCAAGTTCTTTACGCGTAACGGCGGAAATATCATCGCCATTCATGGAAACACTGCCTCGGAATTCGATGATTCTCGCAATTGATTTAAGCAAAGTGCTTTTCCCGCACCCGTTAGGTCCAAGTACACAAAGACTCTCGCCTCTTTGCGTTTCAAAGTTAATATCGAAAATTACATCTTTGTTATTGTAACCAGCAAATAAATTTTTAACTTCCAACATTCTTAGTTCTTCCTTCTGCGAAAATACACCCATGCGAAGAATGGCGCGCCGATAAGGGCGGTAATCGCTCCTATCGGAAGTTCCGAAGGAGAGATAACTGTTCTTGCTATCAAATCTGTTAACACCATGAGAGAGCCGCCGAGTAAAAATGACATTGGTATTAATTGCTTGTGGCGGGAGCCGACGATTCGGCGCGCCGCATGAGGGGCGATTAAATCTACAAAACCGATAACGCCGCTGAGAGCGACTGCGGCGCCTGTCAGCACAGCGCTCAACGCGAGTAATCTTTTGCGTAACGTTCCGGTTTCTACGCCCGCGGATTTTGCCTGCTCGTCGCCGAAACTTAAAATATCCATTTCTTTTGTATAGAGTAAAATTCCGATTGTACCGATTATCAGAAACGGCAGAAATAATCCGACATAATTCCAACTGCGCATCGCAAAGCTTCCCATTTGCCACAATGCGATTCGCCGCAAGTCATCGGAAAAAACAGCGCTTAAAGTTGTCAGTATTGCGTTTAAGAATAACGATAAAACCATTCCGCATAAAATGATTGTGTTATTCGACATTGATTTATCGATACGAGATGAAAAAGACGCTACAAAGAAAACTGTTAATAGCCCGAAAATAAATCCGGTCAACGGAAGAGAGAAACCTCCTAAAAACGGCAGCGAAATTCCCGTAATGATGATTAAACCTGCACCTAAGGACGCTCCTGATGAAACTCCTAAAATGTAAGGGGAAGCAAGCGGATTTTGCAGAATTGACTGACAGACAGCGCCGCTCATCGCAAGTGATCCGCCGATTAAAAAAGCAAGTATCACGCGGGGAAGCCGCAGCAGCCACACGATGGAAATATTTCTCGGATCAATATCATCAGAAAGTGATATGCGAAATATTTTGTGTAACGTTATCATTATAGTGTCGCTAAAACTTATGCTGGAACTGCCAAGAGCTGAACAAATAATTATCAGTAATAGCGATATAATTATGCCAATGATTAATTTTTTATTCATAAAGCTCCGGATACACAGCCTGCGACATCTGCTTCAGCGCAAGAGTTATCCGCGCTGACGATCTTGATGAAGAATTATTATCAATCTGATAAATATCATTATTTTTTACCGCTGTTATATAATTAAATCCGGGACGGTTTTTTATTTCGCCAATTGGATCATCAATGTAATTTACGCTTGTAAGTATTACATCGGGATTCAATTCGATAATCGATTCCGCTCCCGGCGAAACAAGCCAGTTCTCGTTTTCAAAAATGTTGCGCGCTCCAATGGTAGAAATCATATCATTAATGAAACTGTCTTTGCCGAATGTCATCATATACGGAGCGGCGGAAATCTCAAAATAAACTGATTTTCTGGTTTCTATATTAGATGAAATTTGCGCGACTTCGGAAATATGCGCAACCATTGAATTAACAAGTTTATTTCCTTCTTCCTCTGCTTGTAAAAGTTCCGCTATAAACATTATATCAATAAAAATATCAGTAATGCTTTTGCTCATGGAAATATAAACAACAGGGACGCCCATTTCGCGTAACATTCGTAAAGGGTCTTCGCCTGTTCCTGTGGCGTTGTGTCCGCTTGCTATAATTAAATCCGGCTCAAGTTTGATTATCGCTTCTGCGTCAGGAAAGAAAAAATCTAGCAGCGGCAGATTTGCCGGAAGCCCCTTTATGTCAGATGAATGAACATCAACAGCGATAAGTTTATGCGCCTGTCCGATATCTGCAATGATTTCGGTATTTGACGGCGCAGTAGAAATAATTCTTTTAATTTCGTTATTGATAGTAACAGTTCTGCCGCTTCGATCTATTATTTCTTTTCCTTTATCCGCTTTACATCCGATTAATATAAAAAGAATTAAAATTATTAAAGACAAACCGCGCAAAAAGAACCTGCGGTTCTTACACGAATTCGAGTTAAAAATTTTTTTCTTATTCATTCTTAGCCTCCGGCTTTTTAAAGTTAAACATCCCGCGCAGCCCGCAAACAAACGAAATGCCGGGCATGTGATAACTTGCGAAAGATTCATAATTCGCGTTAAAAATATTCCGCAGAGAAGCGAAAAAAGTTAAGTACTTTCCTGCTTTCTGATTTATTGTAATATGAGCTATACAGTGAGGATCAAGATGCATTTTATTGGCAGTGTCAGCGTAACGGGTTGTCTGGTAATGCGCGGAAATCATAATAGAGCCGGTTTCCCACGCAAAATTTATATTGCCGCCTATGATATGCTCCGGCATGTATGGAATGCGAAACGCATTTTTAAAATCGTTGTCATCATTTAACAGCCAGCTGTATTGAAATTGATAATTCAATGCGATCTTTAATGAAGTCAATTTAAATTTATTTAATTTTAATATTAACGCCGGACGAAAATCAACGCCGGTGAAACACGCGGTAGAAATATTTTCAGGGCTCCATCTGCCTCCCTGGCTTTTTATCCAATGTATTGAATCTGTCGTGTATTGAAAAAACGACGTTAAGACAAACGAAAACTTTTCGTTAAGCGTAAACTCTCCGATTAAATCCGTTCCCCAGCCGTCTTCGGGGCGAAGGTTCGGATTGCCGGACATTGTATTATCCATGCTGCGGTAGTAAAGATCGTCGAAGTCGGGAAATTTAAAACTGCGGAAATAATTATTTTTTAATGTAAACATTTCATGTATCTGCCAGCTTATGCCGAGCTTTGGAATAATTGCCGCCTGCTTTGTATCAGTTACGACTTTAACAGAACCGATTAACAGCAGTTTGTCTAAAAATTTTAATTCTGCTGTTACATATAAACCGCCAAGATTTCCAATTTTTACAGGGTCTAGTTCTGTAGGACTGTCTGTATCGATATAAAGAAAACGCCAGTCGAATCCCGAACGAAGAGTGAATTTTCCGCTTTGATACCAGTTCCAGCGGTTAATGACTGTTAAATAATGATCGTTACTCGAAATATTTACGCCGTATTTTGTGTGTGATGTCTGATATGTAAGAGAAGCGTCTGTCGAGAGCTTTTCGTGAAAGGCAACAGGAGCTGCGAATACAATATTTTCTGTTAATATAAAATCTGTTGTCAGCGCGGCGCCGACAGAATTCATCGTTATCGGAAAATTGCGGTGAGCGTAATAAGCTTTGGTGTCGCTCATTATGGAAGCGTCTTTGTGGAGATTAAAAACAAGCTGAACATTTCCGCCGCCGTCAAGAACTTCGTTGCTGATTTTCCTCCGCGTGAAATTATAATCGTCTTTGTATAAATAATGATTGCCCGCTCTGTTGCCGAATAATGACGTTCTCCATGAAAAATTTTTGCCGCCATATCCGATAAAAAGATTGAGAGACTGCGTGTCGAGTAAGTCGATAAACTCAGGTTCTCCTATCGCTCCCTGCGCTTGGCGCATGTTGTACTTTCCGGGAATGTAACCGGTATTGGATAAAGTAAAACCGAAATTTAAACCTGTGTTTTGTTTTTTAATTGTTATTATATTGATAACTCCGCCCAACGCGCCTGATACATTGTATTTTGTATCCGAGCCGCCGTAAATTACTTCGATGCGTTCGACATTGCTAAGATCGATCTGATTTATGTCAAACTCACCCGAGCGCGGAGAGTTTGCAGGCACACCGTCAATCAATATCGCGATTCGTTCTGTGTCAAAACCGCGTAAATTTAATTCAGTTTGATTACCGTATCCGCCGTAGCGCGTAACGCTCATGTTGATTTCTTCTTCCAGGAGCGAAGCAATATCGCGCGCCGCGCTTTTTTCGATAGTTTCTTTTTCGATAACAGTCATCTGCTGCGTTGTTTCCGGCGTTCCTATAACAGTGATTCCTCTTCCGTCTTCGCCGAAATCGTGATATTCATCATGTTCATTTTCGTCTGCTTCTTGCGCTGTTAGGATAAATAGAGAAAACAGATAATAAAAAATAAATACTGCGATAAATTTAATTTTATTTTTCATTTTCTGTTTCTCGTTATTTTATTTTTCTCTGCTGTGCGGCATGACTACGCCCCAACTTATAAATTCCGCTTCATTTACAACATTGAAAAAATTTATTGCTTCTTGCAAAGTTTTTTGTTCGGTATGGTAAGGGTTTCCGTTATTCATAGCAACAAGGTCTATGGGGTTCGCGAACTGTACAGTATTTGTATCAATCACATTGAAGTAAACGCCGAAAAAAGGTTTTTCACCCGGTGCTAGATTTTGGTATGAATACCCGTCAGTATCTGAAAGCCATGCGGGATCTGCTTCTTCAAAATATTCTATAATAACCGCGCCCTTATTTTTATTATCATTAAAAATGTTTATCGCTCGAACCAAACCCATAAAACAAAAACCCCAGCCGCCGCCGTCATCGAACAGGAGAACATAATCATTGTTTCCCGGCGTGTCTTTTGTTGAATAGGTTTTTAGATTATTGATATTTATAGATGGAAAAAATTCTTGCACTTTTGATTTATCATTGTTTGTTATATCGCTCCATTTACGAATACGGTATCCGTCATAACTTGAATTCCACACACCGCTGAAGAATGCCAATCGTTCTTCAAAAACCGCGCTTCCTGAATGATAAGTATTTGTTATATCGGCTTCGCCAATATCACCGTAATCGCAAGACAAAAATATAAAAATTGCCGCGATTAATAAAATTATGTTTCTTTTTAAATTGGTCATATAAACTCCTTTAATTAAAAATGAGGAATCGAGAATGAATACTTACCGCTCATTCCCTTTTCCTCATTTTTATACTTTGTTTTAGTTCTGCCACTTCAGTTTTGGATAGCCGTTAGAACCCATTTTCCAGACATTGGCAAAATCCCAGTTAAGGACACTTTGATAAAAAGTCTGTGTTGGTTTATTACCTGAAAGATAATTAGAAGGAATATCCGCTCCATCTGATTCGGTAAGACCTTTGCGTTCTGTGTATGTGCCGCTTGTCGTGGGAACAAGGCTTGCAAGCGCGTAATTATTTGATCTGACACCTGTTCCATTTTGCGTTACACGTTGAACATTATTTCCGCCGCCGGCTGTTATTGAAGGATTTAAAGCTACACATGAAGTAACTGCATCAGCATTGGTACTTGAGTGTAAACCTGTAATACCGCCGACTCCTGAATTTGAGTTGTTGGTTGTTTGAACGATCATCGTAGAATAACAGCGTCTTACAAAAGTATTTACTTGATTCTGCCCGACAATGCCGCCAGCGTTATTAAAACCTTTTATTGTTCCAGCAGACCAGCAGTCTTCGATCCGTGAATTGCCGGGAGCTGCTGTTTGCGAATTATAACCTGCGATACCGCCTGTGTAGTCGCCTGATTTTGCGGCAATTACTGTTCCGTTAAAATATGACTGCGAAACCAAAGCTCCGAAATAGTTATAACCGACAATGCCGCCGATATACGGATTACCTGAGTTTGTTCCTTCTACAGAAACAGTTCCTGTAGCGAAACAGCGTTCGATTCTTGTAGTGGCGTTCTTATCGTTGACGGTTCCGCCTACAATAGTTGCCGCAATGCCGCCTGCAAATGTCCACATTCCTTTGCATTTACCTGTAACATTTCCGGTTGATGAAGAATCGATTACATAGCCGTGATAAGTTGCGTTCATCGCGTAAGTGCTGCCGCCTGTTACGCCGCCGGCAAAAACCTGTCCGCTTGCCGTGTTATTCATGTTATCTGCAATAACATTGCCTTTGTTATGGCAATTTTCGATACCTGCTCCGTTATTGAATCTTCCGACAATACCGCCGATATAGTCATAACCGCTTACAGGAGCCGTGCCGCCGCTTCCCGGATTAATAGTCATGTTCAGCGTACTGTTGACGTTTTTCACAAGCGTTCCGCTTCCTGTAATATATCCCGCGGCTCCGCCTGCAAAAACAGTTCTTTCCGAATAAAATTTTAAATTTCCTGACAGCGTAATTTTATCGATAACTGCCGTTTCCAGATAGCCTGCCGCAAGACCGATTGAGTGTCCGTTTGCCGTGCTTGTTGAAGTTGCGTCTAACGCTGAACTTATGCTCATATTTTTTATTTCCGCTTTGTTGGAATCGGATGCTCCTTTTACATAACCGAATATACCGAGGAAGGTATTAGCGGAATTGTCTCCCAAATTAATACTGTTAAGCGAAATTGTTTTTCCGTTCCCGTCGAATTTACCTGTAAACGGCGATGTGCCATTGCCGATAGGCGTCCAGTTTGAAAGCGTAATATTTTGTGTCAGGTGATATGCGCCATTAAGCGGATAGTCTTCATCAATACCGATTTTTGCCATTTCAACTGAAGAAGAGATGGAAATACTTCCATCAGGAATAATAATATCATCGGTTGGATTATCAACCGGAATTCTAATGGGATTATCAATTAGATTATCCCCCTGTAATTCGCACGAAGCAAACATCGCGCCAAGCGCAAGAATAAACGCTAAAATTGCAAACCAGTTTGTGCGCTGCGAATTTTTAGTTCGCTTTTGAGTGAAACTCTTCCTTAATGACTTCATGATATAATTCTCCTTGCCGGAGAAAAGACTTGTCTGATAAAACGCTTGTTTTAGCAGTCAGAAAAAAAACCGATTGTAATCGTGACGAGAAATTTATACTGTCAGGTTAATCCGGCTTTTCACAGGCTTTTCCTCGAACCTTGAAAAAATGTGCGTTTCCATACAGAAACATTTTATACCAAAGTTTCCTGACTTATGGGCAATTTTTTTGTCGGTCTTCCCGGTATTAGCCAGTGACCGTCATGGAATTTTCGTTCCTGACAAAATCTTCCCAATTACAGTTACGGGATAGCGGAGGAATTGGAATACATGTTCGATTGAACATGTAAGTTCCGCACCTCACTTCCTTTGAAGTATATGACTCAATATATTATGAACGGTATGTTTTGTCAAGAGGTTTAAACGGCGATTAGTTTTCAATAATTTAATATTAAGTCAAGCGGTCAGTCTTTTCTTTTGCGATTAAATAATATGGCAATCCGACAAAAAATATTCCGCCAACCATGTTGCCGAGTGTCGCTATAAAAATATTATATAAATACGCGTTTATATTTATACCATCGATCATTAGTGAAACAGTCAGTAATGTCATGTTAGCGATGCAGTGTTCAAATCCTGTTGTGACAAAAGCAAGTATGCACCAGAAAATTATGATGAGTTTGCCGCTTTCGCTTTTGCTGCGCATGCTTGACCAAACTGCAAGGCAGACGAGCATATTGCAAAGAACAGCGCGAAAAAAAAGCGGAATAATATCAAGACTTGTTTTTTCGGCAGCGGCTGCGTTTATTAATCCGCTTAGAGCGTTAGACGCAAGTCCAGTGCCAAGAAATACTGCGGAAATGATTATTGAGCCCAGCCAGTTTCCGATATAACAAAACAGCCATAATAATAGAATTTTATTTAACTTTATTGTTTTAGTAAATAATCCCGATGACATTATCAAATTGCTTCCTGTAAAAAGTTCCGCGCCTGCGATTATTACAAGACTCAGCGCGACGCTGAATGCAGCGCCCATTAATATTTTCGCGTAGGGTTCGCCGCTAAGAAGGCTGCCGACTGTAAATGAAATGAAAATACCTATGCCGATA
>Ga0209755_10000454_pt1 | contig 74830 bp, 62 predicted proteins | sample TergutCo191P1_FD_187301 | JGI IMG/M metagenome (GOLD analysis project Ga0209755, IMG submission 187301) | Cornitermes sp. P1 segment gut microbial communities from Petit-Saut dam, French Guiana - Co191P1 (SPAdes) (version 2) | ecosystem: Host-associated > Arthropoda: Insects > Digestive system...
TATAGACACATTATGTAATGCTACATTCCTAACAACTCCACCCAAGCCAATGCTGCCGAACAAACCTTGCATATTTGCTAACGAACCGGGTCTATATATTGTTAGGTTTGAAAAACTTAGATTTCTCCCATTAAATGAGCCAACAAATGGAGAGTCTAGTGTGCCAATCGGATTCCAGTTACTATTACCCAGAGAAGGGGTGGCTAAAGTAATAGAAGTTTCTTGGCGAAAATGCCGTGTTCTTCCCTGTTCCGTATTAACAAAATCATTAAACATAAGAATATTATCCTGATTTACGGGTATTGCCCTAGCTTCTGTTCGTCCATCCAACACACGCACACCTATTGACAGGGCTTCTGCATGAAAATCCGCACTACCGGGACATGCCGGGTTTAACGCTAGTCTTACGTTAGCTAGATTAGCGGCAACGCTAGTCGTTCCATCGTATACTAATGTCAACCATCGGTTACCGCTGATTGATGCATTTCCGGCTTCCAATAATGATATACCATAAGGATTTGGAAGCAATGCTAATTCTACAAATTCGCCACTCTCAAGTCCGGAAACAGATACATTTATAGCGACCTCTTGAGCAAATGGAGTAAGGTACGGAATATTAGCAAGATTAGTAACAGATATAGTTATGGGTCGCGGGTCGTTTTCCGGGTCAACCCCATCAACTACTACCCTAACCCTGGCATATACCGAAACCCCTGCTGTTACATTTATTGCGGTTATATAAGCCGCGCCTGGTCTTAGCGCTCGTATAGTCCCATCGTTATACACTCTCACATACGATGGATTATTGCTTGACCAGCCTATATTACGATTGGTCGCATTAATTGGGTAAATATTGGGGGCTATTCTCCTTGTTTCTCCGCTATCCAACTCTATTCTGTATTCATCGAATGTTATACTTGTCACCGGATTTATAACATTAATAATTGTACTGACTATCCGAGCTGCATTTGGAGTCGCAGGGCCTGTTACCGTAAGCTGTATAATAGCTTCACCCGATGCGATAGCTGTTACAGTGCCGTTATCATCAACCGTAGCCACACTTGGATTGTTACTTGTCCATGCAAAGACTTGGTTGCTTGCGTCAGACGGACTAATGATTGGGTGTAGGGTTTCTGTTGCGCCTACTCGTATAGTTCTGTCTCTTGGTAATGATAAATGTGCTCTATTAATAGCAACTGTAATGGTACAGCTAACGGCAAAACTACCGACAGAAGCCGTTATTACTGCCGTACCAACTCCTTCCGCAGTTACATTTCCGGAATTATCGACTGTCGCTACGCTTGGGTCAGATGATGTCCATGTTATTATTGAGTTAGTAGCGTTATATGGCGTAACATTGGCAGACAGCACCCCTCTGCTGCCTATCGACAACGGCATTTCTGACCTATTAATAGTCAGCCCTGTAATGGGGACATAAAAGGCAGGGACTACAATAGTTTCTGCTCTTGTAACCGTAAAATTTCTTGGAAAGTATATGTTTCCATGCATAACTGTGACCATATAGTTTCCGGGGTACAAAAATTCATTAAAACGCCCCGTACCTCTCACTACTTCACGGTGGTTATCCATCCTTCTCACAACAATCGCAGCGTCATTAATAATCTGACCTTGAGCGTTTCTAGGCTCAAATGTTATACGGTATGAGTTATTAGGGCAGTTCGCGTTATGCTGATACGGCATGATACGAAAAAATCCTCTTTCCCCACTTATCATAGCATCATCGGAAACAAAGGTAGGCGTAAGCGGGTTGTTACGCAGCATTATAACCAGTCCGCTTCTCCCGCCGAACATGCTTTCCTCATCATTAAGTATAGGTATAAACAGCGTACCTACAGATGTTCTAAAATCTGGGAAGTCGCGGGAACGTGATATAAGCCCGTACAAAAATGACGTACCCACACCCAACCTTATAAAACGGTTTATCCTAATCGTCACACAAAGGTCACACTCATGTCTCCAATTACCTAGCATAACAAGTTCAGCGTGTCTTGACCTGACAGTACCTGCGAACTCTATGCCGAAAAGGATTCTGAGATTAGCGTCTGCTAGTCCTCTGGCATAGCTTACACCGGGGGTAAACCGCAAACCGGTTGCTACTCTGAAGTTTCCTGTAGCCCCCGCACGCACATCTATATCTGCACTCGTTATTGGTTGGAGTCCTCCGTTGTTTCTATCAAAAACAAAGCCCACTCTGAGAGACGACTCTGCCCTAAGATAAACTGTCGCACCGACTGACCCTTCTAAAGGGATATAGAAACCAAAGGTAACTTTAAGACCCGGTACTTTTGTAGGAAATGACAGCTTGCCTAGGAATAGGTTTCTTTCAAATTGTAACATAGTTCCACTTAAAGAGATTCCAATTTCTGTGTAGGGTTTTAGTTCAAATCGAAAATAAACATGGTCACGACCAAACCATACTACCGAATGGTTAAAACGCACAGTTAACCTGGCGCCAAGCGTTACATATCCGTTAACTGACAAATTGTTTGAAATATTATGATTTATGGCAAAAGTATTGCTAAACAATGACATATCTGTATTAATTCTGCCATGAGCAGGCTGTATGCTGATATGGTCGTTACAACATACGTCAAAATTGTCAGGCATCAAGTCTCTACGAATTGTGTTATTAGAACTGGGCAAAAGAAAGACACCTTCAGTAGCTTCCGACATGTCTACAATGAATTCAGCATCATCCAATGTATAATAAATTTTGATAAAGTCAAAGAAATCCGTTACTTCAATGTAATGCTCTCCGTATATCTTTACTTCGTCCCTAGCAACATAAATATGTGCCGCTTCAATCGCGAATATGTCGTTAGTACTGTTATCAATAACTACTATCCTATCCCCCGGCATCAAGGACAAAACAACATCACAAGCATTGCTTAATGTGTATTGAGTCTCACCGGGTAGGGTCAGGAAATTAAACCCTCGTTCTCCCGCTGTAATTACAAATACACCATCCGTTGCGACCATGAAATTGTTGTCGATAGAATCATCTAGGTTGATAACAGAGCCTTGGTCGAAATCGTAAATGGTCATTGCCATAAATTGCTCGTAAGCACGAGTGTAGTTAATATTTATGAGAGGGTCAGAAACATGACTGCCTGTGCTGTTTGTAAGCACAGTATAGACTACAAAGTACCGAGGCAAACTTGCAGAAAGCTGCAAATTAACAAACTCCATTTCTGTTACGTCATCAATGCTCACCCGTCCGCTTGCAAGTCTTGTTCCGCTTAGCCAATCGTCCGTTTTTCCGACCACATCGCTAAATACAACAACATCTAAGTATGCGGTACCGTCGGCAGAAACTTCAACTGATATATTTGGTGTCCCTATCGCCGCACGAACATCCGTAAGCGCGCCAAGCGTAGCCATCGGTACCCCTTCATCCTCCTCCGGCACCACAGGCGCTCCGGGGAATGCCGGCTGCGACGGAACCCTTACATGGCTCGGCACATAAACTACGTTCCCATACTCCCGCGATTCTGTATCAGAAGTACGTGAGGGCGTTCGCCTTACCTGTCTCCGTGGTCTTCTTATATTCTGCTGCTCCCGTTGTTCTTCCTCCTCATCCTCCTCAACCACTTCATAATCACTGCTAATCACAACATTATTACCATAAATCGCTATGTAATCAATCACACTATATTCATCTATAATAATGTACACATCCGAAGCAAAAATAATCAAGCTTCCGCCTACCTGCACATTCTCAATCCGAATCTCGCCGCCGCTTGCTCCCTGCGCAATAAACAAATCCCGTTCAACAAACGAGGCAGTAACAGCCACATCCGGGCTCCGCACAATCATACTCCGCGGGAAATTCCGGCCGCTGACCGATTCATCAACTATCCCGCCGACCATATTATTAAGCACAGCCATAGCCTCGGCGCGGGTGTAGTACCCCTGCGGCACAAAGCGGTTATTTCCCCTGCCGCGCACGTAGCCAAGCATTTGAAACGCATTTACGTACGGGCGGTATGCCTCGCCTAACAGTACATCGTCGGCGAAGGCGGTTGTTCCCGGTTGCGGTATAACGCCGTAGGCACGGGCTATATAGCGTACTGCCTGTTCCCTTGTTATCCTGTGCCCGGCGTCTATTTGTTCCGCCGCGTCTATTATTCCTGCCGCTATTGCCTTTTCCACCGGGGCGGTTGCCCATGCGGGTGTTACTTCTGTTGGTATTCTGTCTATGTACCCAAATGTATTTGTTAGAATCGAAGCCAGTTCGGCGAGCGTTATACCTCTGTTGGGTGAGAATCTTCCGCTATATCCTACTAATACACCGTAGCCGACCCAACCTTCGATAACGTCAAAAGCCCAATGGTTGGAATCTACATCCCTAAATGTCTGCTGTGCCTGTGCCTGAACTCTCGTGACGGGCATTGTACCAAAAACTATGACCGCTGCTAAAAATACCGCTAAGATTTTCTGCAACCCAAACGCCTCCTATGTGGTGTATTAATACAGTTTGCGTGTAGTATATCACACATTAAATGTGTTTTCAATAAAAGAATACGTTTTTATCTGAAACATCCTCTGCTTGTTACGATATGCATGGGTGATTTATTATGGAAAGAATAAAACTATTGCGGGACGAAAAGAAAATCAGCCAACAAAAATTGGCTGAACAAATTGGAACCAATCAACAAAGCATCCACCGATATGAACATGGATTTTATGAGCCCGACATCAGAACACTGAAATTGCTTGCGAATTTCTTCGAAACATCTGTAGACTACTTAGTGAGTAATACGGAGGTACGTCGTAAAATCGAACCTGTAGAAAAATTCGACCTAAACTCCCACGAAGCAGAGTTTATCGAAAAATACAGAAGCCTACCCGCCAATGCGCGGCAGGGGGTCAGTGCGCTCGTAGATTCGCTAACACAGTTATGTTAAAATAACCCCCAAGAGGAGGAGATTAAAATGCAACCACTAAACGGGCACGAACGAATCCGCCGCGTACTATCCCGCGAACCCGCTGACCGTATCGGTATCTTCGAACACTTCTGGGGCGATACGATGGCACACTATCAGCGCGAGGGGCTAATCGGAGAAAACGAACTCCCGGAAGAACATTTCAACCTGGACATAATCCTAAACTGGGCGTTCAACATGACCGTCGACCTGGATTTCGAGAAGGAAATCCTGGAAGAAACCGACGAAACCGTTCTAATCAAAGACGGAAACGGCGCGGTTCTGCGCCAGCACAAGCTGCACAACACCACGCCGGAACATGTAGATTTCTCCGTCAAAACCCGCAAGGACTGGGAGGCCGTCCGCGAACAAATCGCTAACGTAGACGAACGCCGCATCAACTTCGAGGGCTACCGCCAAGCCAAGGCGAAGGCGCGCGAGCTAGGCAAGTATTTCATGTGGAGCGGCATAAACGTCTTCGAGCTTCTGCATCCCGTAACCGGGCACGAATACATGCTTATCGGCATGGCGGAAGACCCGGACTGGATTCTTGACATGGCAAAGGTATACAGCGACACTAGCTTGCAGCTGCAAGAAATCCTGTTCGAAAGAGAAGGGCAGCCGGACGGAATCTGGTACTACGAGGACATGGGCTTCAAAAACCGTCCGTTCATGTCGCCCGCAATGTACCGCGAGCTGATTTATCCCTCACACAAGCGCAGTTTTGACTTCGCGCACGAGCGCGGTATGCCCGTCACTGTGCATTGCTGCGGGTTTATAGAGCCGCTGCTTCCGCATATGGTGGACGCGGGAATGGACTGCTTGCAGGTAATCGAAATCAAGGCGGGCATGGACTTGCTGCGCATTTACAAGGAATACGGCGATAGGCTGTCGCTGATGGGCGGCATTGATGTGCGGACGCTTTATTCCAACGACAGAGCCGCCATCGACCGCGAGCTTGAGACGAAAATACCGATTGTGAAACAGGGGCACGGGTATTGTTTACATAGCGACCATTCGATTCCGGTCACGGTAGAGTATGAGACTCTAAAATATTTTCATGAGAAGGCGCTTTCGCTATGAGGGTCGTGTTGCAGCGCGTTTCCGAGGCGGCGGTTTCGGTGGACGGCGCGGAGGTTGGGCGGATTGGCAAGGGTTATGTACTGCTGCTCGGCATAGGCGAGGGTGATACAAAGGAAATGGCCGACCAGCTGCTTGCGAAGATTAGCAAACTGCGCATTTTTGCTGACGAAAACGGCAAGACGAATGTGAATATAGCTGACGCGGGCGGCGAAGTTTTGGTAATTTCGCAGTTTACGCTGTATGCAGACTGCCGTAAGGGGAACCGCCCAAGTTTTACTGACGCGGCAAGCCCCGAGCTTGCTGAGGAATTGTATGATTATTTCAGGGAGGCGGCACGGGGGTATTTCCGCAGGGTGGAAAGCGGGGTGTTTGGGGCTTATATGCAGGTTTCGCTTGTAAATGATGGGCCGTTTACGTTGGTGCTTTCCCCCCAACTGTGATATACTTCTGGTAAAATCAAACAATCAGGAGCGTAACCCGTGCCATTTTACCCATATTTCGAACAATTATTTCAAATTCTGCAAGCCCAGCACAACAACATCGTCGTGATGGCTGTGTTTGTGCTGCTTCATGTCGCGGTTATCGTCCTGCGCGCGGCCGTATTCCTCGGCTACCGCGGTCAGAATATCTGGCTCGCCGTAGACCTGCACCCGTCCAAGAGTCTGAAAACCGTGGCCGAAATCCCAAACATCCGCAGCCATCTCCTGCGCCGCGTATCCGCCGACTATGCTGCCGCTGCCGAAAAGAACGCGCCGCGTGTCCCGCTCGATGCCATTATCAGCAAGCACGTTCTCGATTTGAACTATGGGGGATGGCGGTACGAGAGCATCGGACGCTGGCTGAAGCAGCTGGATAACGGGCTGATTCTTGTCGGCCTTATCTTGCTGTTCATTTTTCCGGAATACGCGGTGGTGTACGGTATCATTGCCGTTGCCGGCTTTCTTTTGCTGAAACTTGCCGGCTCGTTTCTTAACTACGAAACGGCGCGCTTGGTGCTTACCGCCGATATCCATTTGTATGTGGAGCGGGAGGTCGGGCGCTTTTTTGCCGGGCATGTCGCTGGTGCGGTTTCCTCGTTCAAGAAGGAGATGGCGGCGGCGATTGACCGCCTCGGCAAGGATTTGCAGTACCTTCACGCGCTGGAAATCCTGCCGAAAACCCTTGCCGAGATGAAAGAAAGTAACGACCGCTACGCCCTGCACCACGAAGCATTCCTGACGCATACGCAAATAATCAAAGATACGCAAGCCTCGCTTGAAAGCAGCCTGCACTCCTACGAAACAACCCTGCAAAACCTCGTCCAGACCATGGGCAGCGGCATGGGTACCTTCGTGCAGCTTCACGGGCAAAACGCCGCGAACGCACTAGCCGCCTCGCTTGACGAGCATATAGCCCGTGTCACGGCAAGCAACCAAGAGGCAATCACAAGAATCGCCGCCCTGATAGAACAACTAACCGAGCAAAACCGCGATGTCTCCGCGCATCTGCGGGCTTTGCACGAGCATATAACGGAGTTATAAGGCCAATGGATACTAAAAGCGCACTGGAATATCCGCTGCCCGTTCTGTCGGTCAGCGTCAAGGAACTTTCTATCGAAGCCGGGGGAGAGCGGGACACCGTGGCTTTTTCCGTGCGCAACTCGGGCGGTACAGGCGGCGGCACGCTGCAAGGGCGGATTATCCCGCCTGCCCCGTGCATCCGCTTCGAGCCGGAACAGTGGGAATCTAACCGTCAGGAAATCAAGTGCATCTTTTCTCCGCTGCCCGAGGAAGGCTGGAAGCCGGGCGATGTACGCAGCTTCTCCGCGAAACTGCTGACAAACGGCGGCGAAGCCGAGCTGCCCATCACCGTCCGCATGGCGAAAATGGCAATCACCACCGAAGACGGCTACACCCTCGCAAACTTGCAGGACTTTTTCGCTTACGCCGAGCAGTTTCCGGACAAGGCGGCGGAGCTTTTCGAAGACGGCGAGTTCCATACCCTGCTTGTCGCGATGGACTTCGCCTACACCGACGTATACAACCTCCTGAAAAAAGAAGAAAACCGCGCCCGCGCCCTGGACAATTTCTTCATCCTCGCGGGTCTGAAAAAACATACAGCCCTCCGCGTGACCGAGCCGTCAGAGGAACACCGCAGCTTAGAAAACGCGATGCTGCACAGCAGCTTTCTGGTCGAAAAAAGCGACAAGGGCTACGTAGAAGCCGCAATCACCACGGAAAATAACGCCCTATGGCTTACCCTTGCCGAAAACCGCCTTACCACAGCGGACTTTGACTCGCGGAACCTGGCCGAAATAAAATACAGCGTAGACCCGCTCCACATAAAAAGCCGCTACGTAACGGAAAAGGTCATAATCAGCATAAACGGTCAGCCGCAAACCACCTTCGACATAAGTTTCAAGCGCCCGGAACCCCTTCTTGCCTACCTGCCCCGCGAGGGCTTCAAGTACAAAGACGAAGGTTTTATAATGGTAGAAAGTCAAACAAAAGAGCCGCAAAACGTGGAAATAACCTGCAACGAGCCGTTCGTACGCTTCTTTCAGCGGCAGTATAAGGTCAACGGGCAGCTGCAAATCCCTTTTATTATCAAGCTGCCGCCCTTGCAGGCTGCGCAGATGCTGTTCCGCAAGATTCCGTCACTGTCCGCGGATATTGTGGTGCGGAGCGGTAAAGTTAAGAAAGTATTACGCCTGACGGCGGGGGAATGGTAAACGTAAAAAGTGCGCAAGCGGTGGATAACAGGTGATAAGTATGTTTGAGCAGCAGTTAGAAGATTTCGAAGCACGCTACGAGCGGCAGCCTACGGTAAGAATGGCTGTTGGGCTCGCCCTGCGTGAGTGGCTTGCCTACGCCGTAGCCGACGTAAAAGAGCCGCGCGAGTACCTGCACCGTGCAAACCATACGGTGCTGACCACCATGCGCAAAAATCCTTCTGACATGCGGCTGATTTGGCTAAGCGTGTATTTTGCAATCGAGCTTGGCCATTTTGACAAAGCGAACGAAATCCTGGATAACGCCTACTCCTACCGCTCGTACTACAAAAACAACTCGCTGTTCGACTACCAAGTGCTGCACTTCCTTTACGCGTACTTAGAAATCAAACAGCGGCGCGCAAAATCCGCACGCAAGCACATGAAAACCTTAGAAGCAAGCGGCCCCGCATCCTTGATGCTCGGAATGCTGCATTTGGCATTCTTCGAATACGAAGACGCGCTGCGCCACCTGATGCGTGCTTACGACGAGGGCAGCCGCAGCGTTTTCCTGTACAGCACACTGCTGACCTACTACCGCACAGCACGGCGCAACCGCAACAGAGGCATAAAGGAATCGCAGCTGTTCCTGCAAACCGTCCACTGGGCGCTAAACCACGGCGCGGACGTAGAAGACATCATCATAGTCTACCAAGACGAGCTGCTGCAAGAAGGGCAAATCGAACTCGGCGAGCGTATCTATCAGCAGTTTCCTAACCCGTGGATTTTGAAGGAGCTGTGTATGCACTACATGGCTATCCCGGACTACGGCACAAAAGCCTACAGCTACTACCGCGATGCGGAACGGCGGCAGGTCTTTTTGCCGAACCTAAGCTATTACCTAATCCGCTCGGCATTCGAAAACGGCTCGGAGCGGATTCACCACTATACTATGGCGCAGTATCTGCGCAAGCCCGACGGCGACATCCCGCTCTTGGTCTACGTCTACCATTTGCTGCTGACCGACCCAAGCCTGGCCGACCTTGCCGCAAACTGCGTTACCGAAATCCTGAAGATGGCAGTACACTGCCTGCACTCGGAAATCCGTAGCCGCCACGCAAACAGCCTCTACTACTTCCTTTGGATAAAGCTGAACGACCGCCAAATCTCGGGCAAAGACGTAGACAAGGCCGAAGAAATCCTGCTAGAAGATTTGTGCAAGTTCGAGGTATCAGACCCAAGCGGAAAAGTCCGCCATCTCTACATCAACGAATGGGAAAAGAGCGGCATAACAGAATACGAGAACCCTCCGTCAAGCGGCAGCCCCTTGATAATAAACGCGGTAGGCAGCGGCTTCCGCTATACGGGCTTAAGCGAATGCCGTGCGCAAGTCTTAGACGAGCGCCTGGAAATCCGCCGCCGCGTAGCCTTGGCGGGAACAAGCCTCTACCGCCATTTCTACGACAAAGGCAACCATAGCTTCGAGGTAATAGCCTACCTAGCAAAGGCATACATGCAAACGCAAAATCCAGCCGACGCACCAATCCTTGAAGCAATACTAAACTCCGAACAAAGCTCAAAAGCCTTCAAAACCCAATGCAGCGTAGTACTGGGTCAAATCCACTACTACAAGGGACAGTTCGAACGCGCGCTGGAATACTACAGCCAAGCCGACGAAAACGCCATGGACGATGATTTTCTGGAACACATGCTGACCGCGTACGTGCGCCAGCAAGCCTACCGCCAAGCGGCAGGGCTTGTTCAGCGGAAGGGCAGCCGCATGAAGGACAAGGTATTGTTCGCGGCAATCCGCCCGATGGCAGCGCCCGGGCAAGAAGAATGGCACCCGAAGATAGCGGATGCAGCCTACCAAATGCTGCTGAAATCCCGCTTCGACAAGAACCTCTTGGATGTAGTGCTTGCAAACTTCTCCGGCACGCAGGAGCAGTGGCTGGCGCTTAGCCGCGCCCTTTCGGCAGTCTCGGTAGAAGAACCGCGCCTGGACGAAATGCTCCTGAAAAACGCGGCATGGGCGCACCATTTTGACGAGGGAACACAAAAAGTATTCGTGCGCGGCATTTCCGCAGGCAGCATCCCTCAAAACACCTTGAAGGATTTCATCTACTACGCTGTATATGAAATGCTGGTAGCAAAATCAAACCCTCTGCCCGAAACACTAACAGTCCTCGAGCGAATCTGCGCGGACGGGCAAGGCGGGCGGCTTCTAAGCTACGGCTTAGCCCACGTATATCTGACCCACGGCATAACCACCGCCCTGTCAGAGGACATAATCAAAAAGGCGCTAAGCAGCCAGGAAGAAAACGGAATACTTTTTCCCGCGTTCAAAGGAAGCAAACGCGTTTCCGGCTCGTATATAGAAAAGTACAGACCATTTATGTATAAGACTTTGCCCGGGAAGGATGTTCGGTTATACTATAAAGTAAGCGGCGAGGAAGACTGGCGCGTGGCGGCGATGGGCTACTGGCGGTTCGGATTGTATATGGCAAAGGTTCCGCATTTCTATAATGAGATTTTGTGTTATTATTACAGCGAGGAGCTGCCGACTGGAAGTATCACGACAAGGGAAGAAGAAATCCATAATACGGATATGTTCCTCGCGGAGGACGAAAACGATGCGTTTTTTACGATTAACAATGCGAGTATATATGAGCAGATGTTTAGGTATGAGCAGGTGGAGGAGATTATCGGCGGTTTGGTGAAGGATGTAAGAGCGGTTAGGAGTCGGTTGTTGTGATTGAGATGTGGGATGTTTATGCGTATATTAAGGAGGGACTTAAATGCTCGAAACCCAAGTAATATTGAAATCGCTGCTACTGCAATTCAAACTCGCTGACACCGTAGAAGATGCAGTAGCAATGGTAGAAAACTTATGCGAAAAAGAATGGATAACAGAAGCAAACAAAATAGCAAAGCAAATCAAAGACAGGAGGAAAAAATAAATGGGCACTTTAGGACTAGACACAGAGCGCGGCCTATTCCTAGGCATCGACTTCGGTACCACAAACTCAGTCGTATCCATCTACGACTTCAAGGCAGGGGAGGCGCAGACCATCCCCATCGACGGCTCGAACATTTTCCCAACAGCCGTACAGTTCGAGGCAGACCCGGACGACGAGGACAAGTTGTCGCGCGTTTTCGGCGTGCAGGCACGGGAGGCCGTCATCATCTACCCGCAGTCTACCGTGCTTTCCATCAAGCGCTACCTGGGCAGCGACGACAAGATTTCCGTTCTCGTCGACGAAAAGGAATACTCGTTCTCGCCGGAACAAATTGCCGGGGAAATAATCGGCTACTTGAAGGAAAAAGCCGACGAGTACGCGCAGGAGGAGCTTAACATCAGCGGTGAGTTTTCCGGCTGCGTGATTACCGTACCCGCGAACTCCACCGACAAGCAGAAACGCATGACTAAAGAAGCCGCAATCCTTGCCGGCTTCGATGAAGACAGCGTATACCTGCGCCTAGAACCCGCCGCAAGCGCAATCAGCTACGCCGTGAACGAAACCAGCGACAAAAAAGTCCTCGTCTATGACTTCGGCGGCGGCACCTTCGATGCCTGCGTCCTGGATATCAAAATAGAAGAAGAAGGTGAGCCTACCATCTCCATCATCAGCACCTACGGCGACAACGACCTGGGCGGCAACGACGTTGACAAAATCATCATGGACATGATTTACGAGGAGTTCAAAAAGCTGACCAACGAGGAAATAGACCTATTCGACGAAAATGCCGACGACGGCGTTTCCAAACGGCAGAAAAAAGTTGCGCTTGTGCGCTTGCAGCAGGCGGCTACTCAGGCCAAAGAGCGGCTGTCGCAGACTAAATCGACTAAGGTTCAGCTTGCTCCGCTTATTCAGGAGCCGAAAATCGTTAACATTAACATGGAGATTACACGCGAGGCGTTTTACGAGCATAAGCGGATTAACGCGCTTGGCGACGCGCCGGAGCTGTTTGAGAAATTCGAGGGCAAAACCTTGCAAGACCTTATCGACCGTACACTTGAATGCGTGGATAAATGCCTCGAAGCGGGCGGGCTTGCTACTACCGATATCGACGAGGTGTTTACTGTCGGCGGCAGTTCTTCGCTGCTGCTTGCGTCCGAGGGGATTACTAGTCGCTTTAACAAGGAGCCGTTTAAGTCCAGAATTTCTCCTGCGCTCAGTATTTCGCAGGGCGCTGCGCATTACTGCAATATGATAATGATGCCTACCGTGCGCGGCCCTGTTATGCAGGAGAAAACTATACATCCGCTTGGTTTGGAAATCGCGGGGCGGCGGTTCATGGAGATTGTGCCTGCCGGCGAAACTATTCCCAAGGACGGCCTGACGATTGACGCAACCGAGCCGCTTACCACGAACTTTGACCAAGTTTCCAGCATGGCGATTATCGTTTACGAGAATACGATGCCTGTTGCAAGAGATTTTGACGCACACACACAATTCGTTAACCAAGACGGCATGAAGCGGCTTGCCGGTACTTCGCTGCGCGGGATTCCGCAAGGGCCGCGCGGACAGGAGAAGGTCAAGGTCATGTTCCATGTCGGTCAGGATAATATGCTAAAAGTTACCGCCCGCAGCCTGTCCACCACAGGCGTAGTTACGGAGCTGTCTGTCGATGAACTCTATACCTAGTGCCCTGGCGCAAGCAAGCGAATCGTGGCGTGATGAATGCTGCCGCCTAATCCTTGGCAAGATGTCAGCGGATTTTACAAAGTTATCGAGAATAGGTGACGCTGATGCACGGCTGTATGACCAGTGCGTGCGTCTTATGGCAGCATATCACGAGGCGATTAGCCTGTACGAGCGCTTTCAGCATGATTTCAAAAGCCCGGAAGTCCGCGAGATTATCGACGGAATTATTACCGTGCTTGTTTCGCGGCTGCGCGAGTTTGAGGAAGTTGCCAGCCCTGCCGAGGGCAGCAATCCCATCGAGGACGAGAAGCAGCTAATCTTAGCCCGCTCCTTGGAAAGCCTTGGGAAGGCAATCGCCGAGAAGTGGCAGGCGCCTTCCGACCCGGATTTGGCGGGATTTGCGAAGCGGCACATTCTTCCCGCGCTGTATGAGGTCTGCCTTGAGCATCGGAAGCTGTGCGCCGCCCAGCTTAGCGACCTAAACAGCCGCCGTGCCGTGCAAACGTACCTTGCGCTGATGGAAGATGAATGGGAAATCCTATCGAACATCATCAAGATGCAGGTAAGCGCCCTGGAACAAGCGATGGAGCCGTCCGCCGACGCTTTGGAAAAAATCGCCGTACACAAAATCCTTTCGCTGCTGCGCGAGGCTTATCAGCATTTCGGGCGCGCGTCCACGGAGATTAACGCCGTGTTCCACCGTATGGACGATGCTGCCGAACACCGCGAGGAAAGCTACGATACCTTTGAAGCCGAGCTTTTAGGCTGTCTCGAGCAGGACGATAGCCTGGACGAGTACCGCGCTAATATCGAAAACGAGGGCGATATCTTGTTTGGGCGCTTGAAACTTGATTTCTTCAAGTCGATTTACCGTTTCCGCCGTATGGTCAGTGAGGAAATGCTCCTTGCCGAGGATATGGCGAACGCCTTTTCGGAACTGTACAAAAAATGGCCTGTTACCGAGAACGATGGCGAAGCGGCAGAAATCCTGCGCGGTATTTCCGAGACAATCGAAATAAAAATAGACGGCCTGCGCGAGAGCATCATCCACATGACCGACGAGTGCAAGAAGCTAATCGACTCCTTTGCCGTACCCGGCGAAACGGAGCGGGAAATTATAAAGGCCGCCCTATGGCAGCAGCGAAACGGCGAAGAAATCTTCGCAGAGCGCCTTGCCGAACACGAAAAAAACGCCGCACGCTACGAGGAAAATCTCGAAAAGAAGCTGACAAAGTTCAAACGCGAGATTTTATTGTACGAAATCAGCACTTACGAAGAAATCATCTTCTACAGCGTGTCGCGTTTACGCGAGTTTCCCGATATGGAGTTTCAGCTTGCATCAGCGGTCGCGGACGATACACTATACGAGTTATCCGTACTGCTCAAGAAGAACAACATAGAAGTAATACGGCCCGCTCCGCACACACCTTTCAACCCAAAGGAGCATGAGGTCTTAATGGCGGAATCCAACGCCGACTTCAAAAAGGGCGAAATCGTCAAGCTTATGAACAGCGGGTACAGGCAGAACGGCGCGGTTATTTTGCGTGCTAATGTTATTGCTGCTCGTTAACAGATTAAGACCGTTAACAGATTAAGACCGTGGGCTCTGCCCACACCCGCAAGGGGCTAGCCCCTTGACCCGTTAATTTTGGAGGTTGTTTTTTTGAATTGGAAGCGTTATAAATCCATGCCTGCGCTGGAAAAGCGTGCGGAGATTTACTATATAATAGGGCTTGATATCGGTAATGATTCGTCGGGGATTTCGTTTTATAATATTGCTGATGGTGAGCCTGAGATTATCGACCTCAGCGGCGGGTACGGGCGCCCTACTATTCCTACGGTTATGCAGTATATTAGCGATTCTAAGGAATGGGTTTTTGGCGAGTACGCGATTCTTAACCGCGGGATAGGGCGGGAAGTTACGCTGCTTGACCTTGTCGAGCGGCTTGGTAACTCGGAGTATATTGATATCGATAAGAAGCCTGTCAGCTTGGTTAGCTTGCTTGGGCTTTATATTAAGGAAATTATGTCGAATGTTAAGAATATTAACCCTAAGGCTGAGATTGCGGGAATCGTGGCTTCGGTGCCTAGTTATTTTTCGGCGCAGGCGCGGGAGGAACTTGTGCGGGCGTTTAAGAATGCTGGTTATGAGCGCGAGCTGATTGGGCTTGTGTCCGACCGCGAATGTGTTTTTGCCTACCACTACCGCGATGCGCCGCTGCTTGATAGGGAGGGTGAGAAGTCGCTTCTTATTGATTATGGTGCGCGTGAGCTTCGCGGCGGGGTGTATGCCGCTTCTGGCGCGGGCTTGCGCAGTTTGTCTTCGCTTTTTGAGGAAAGCATCGGCACCCGCACTGTTGAAAGCGCGGTCAAGCGCATGTTCGCGGATTTTTACGGCACAAAAAACCCCTTGCAGCAAGGCTCCGAACGGGCGCTGCAAGACCAGCTGATGGCGTTCACTTATCAGCATAAGGACATACTTTTCCAGAAAGCTATTCGCAACAAGCCCGCGAAGCTGTACTACAACTTCGCCTTCCCGCCGTTTCAGCAGACGGTCACAGCCGAGGAAGCCGATACCCTCACCGACCCGTTCCGTAAACGCTTCAACCGCTTCATACAGCAGGTGCTTGAAAAAAATCAGGCCGAAAAGGTCGCGGCGACTGACATAGATGTGGTAATATGCGTAGGGGGCGGCTTCGAGATGCTTTGGGCTCGCGAGGCTGTCGGCTCGCTGTTCCCGCAGAGCAAGCTGCGCCTGTACAGGAACTCGAAGGCCGTTACTGCCATGGGCGCGGCCTTTGTGGCGGCGCAGATACTGGGAGTAGCGGACGGTCAGCCGCCGGAGGTCGAGGACAGGCATCAGCTTGCGGTCGATATCGGGCTCGAAATCAGCAATAGGCGCTTCATCCCGCTAGCGGAATGCAACAGCTTTTGGTGGCAGCCGCATCCGTCGCGCTACTTTATCGTAAACGCGCCGGTCGAAGGGGACGGCAAGGTGCCGCTCACCATCCTTTCGCGGACACCAGAGGGCGAAACCAGCATTCTGTCCGATACCCCGCTGCGCGGCCTGCCCGAGCGCCCGAAGGGAACCACCCGCCTAAGCGTTCAAGTGAAATTCCTATCCGACCGCGAGGCGCAAGTTTCCGTCACCGACTGCGGTTTCGGCGAGATGTTCCCAAAGACGGACTATGAACAGGAGATTGAGGTCAAACTATGAACTGGGAAGAATACAGGAAGCAAATCGAAGAAAAATCCGGGGCACTGCCCGAGGACTGGTACATCATCGGAATCGACCTGGGTACAACAAACTCGGTAATAAGCTACTGGGACAACGCCAACGGCCGCCCCGAGCCAATCGATATAAGCAACGGCTTCGGCAAAATCCCGCTGCCCTCCGTAGTACAGTACCGCGAGGGCGAAGGCGACGAGGAACAAGCCGAGTGGGTAATAGGCGAAGAAGCCTACCGCTCTATGAAAATCTACCCCGAAACCACAATCCGTTCCGCAAAGCGCCTGATGGGTACCAACGAAACATACACGCTCGGCGGCGAAGAATATCTGCCCGAAGCGATTTCCGCGAAAATCTTACGTGAGTTGGTTAGCCACACTAACCATCTTAACCCCAAAGCGGAAATAGCAGGACTGGTCGTTTCCGTACCCTACGACTTCGACGACGCGGCGAAAAAAGCCACCATGCGCGCCTGCGAACTGGCCGGGCTGTCCGACAAGCTTATCTGTCTGATAGAAGAACCGAAAGCAGCCGCCCTCGCCTACAATTTTCGGAAGCAGCTAAGCTTAGACGAGAAAATCATGGTATTTGACTTCGGCGGCGGCACGTTGGATATTACAATCTTCCATATAACCGAACGTGACGAAAACCGCATCAAGCTCCAAGTGATAAGCGAAGGCGGCGAAGCCTTCCACGGCGGCGATAACATAGACGAAGCGCTGCTTGAACAGTGTTACGCGTTCGTGCAAAAGAAAACAGGGCAGGTGCAGGACGATATCGCAATCGAAAACCAAGTCGAACTCGCTCTCCGCGCAAGAGAGGCAAAAGAACGGCTAAGCGGCGTAAAATCATTCCGCATCCCGTTCACATTCTGCATACCGCCCTTTGTCGAGCAAATGACCCGCGAGGAGTTTCAAGAACTGGTACAGCCGTTCATAGAAAAAACCCGCAAACTGGTGCAAAAAGCGCTGCGCGAAACATATACGGGCGCACTGGTAGCAGACGATATCGACCGCGTTCTGCTGGAAGGCGGCTCGTCGCAGATGCCTTGGGTGCGCGAAATGCTGTTGGATATTTTCAACGACGAGAACAAAATATACGTCTCCGAACGTCCCGCGACAGACATATCGCTCGGCGCGACATACTACGCGGCTATGAAGATGGGGCTCCTGTCACAGCCGGACATGGAATCGGAGAAGCTGACGGTAGAGTTCGAGGTGACGGTGCCGCATGATATTGGCCTGGAAATCGGCGGACAGAGGTTCTTCAACATGATAAGGCGCGGGACTTCCTACGCGTTGGCGAAAAAGAGCCACGTATTTACACTGTCAGGCGATACCGAGGAGGAGATGCAGCGCTTTGACCTGCGGATACTCGAGCGGATTAACCGCGACGACCCGTTCGAGAGCTGCAAACTGATTGGCGAGGTTGGGATAGTAGGGCTGCCCGCGCGGCCCAGCGGGAAGACTAAGCTTAAAATCACGCTGACGGTTGAAGAAGAAGGCGGGCTTGTTAAGGGCAGTGTTGAGGATGTTGGGTTTGGGGAGGAGTTTCCTGCGGTGGATTTTAGGGAGAGCTTTGACCCGAGCCGGTTTGTTAAGCAGGTAGTGGGTGGATGAGTAAGAAGGAGAAGCTGATAAAGCGGTTGAAGTCCAGAAAAAGAATTGAAGCAATATCAAATAAAGGGACTCATTAATGATTTAGAGGAGGAGGGTCTTATATGACCGGTGGATTTCTGCAATACAAAGGTTTTTTTGGAACTGTTGAATTCTGTGAAGAAAGTAAATTAATTCATGGGCAGATAGCAGGCATCAGAGCCTTATGCATGTACGACGGCGATAGCATGGAAAACTTACAAAAAGATTTCGAAGCAGCAGTCGATTTTCATATCGAAACAAGTGACGAAGATGACCCGGAATCCCAGACCTCAGAAACTCTGTTAAGACTGCTAGGCATTGACATAGAAGAACCCCCAAAAACCATAGCCGTATAAATAATGTCGAAGAAATTTTACTAACTAGGAGGACACACATGAGCTACTTAGGCATAGACCTAGGCACCACCAACTCGGTGGGCATTATCTATAACGATAAAAACGACAGCTTAGAGGTAGTAAAAATCGACGGTACCGACGAAATCCTGCCTTCCGTAGTAAGCTACACAGAAGAAGGCGTAATCGTCGGAAGCGAAGCCAAAAACGGCGCAATCATCTACCCGGAAAGCACAATCCTGTCGGTCAAGCGGATGATGGGCAGCGGCGATGTTCTAAACATAAACGGAACCGACCGCACCCCCGAGGACATCTGCGCGGAAATCCTGCGCAAACTGAAAACCTCGGCGGAGTCCCAAGCAGGTGAAAATTTTAACGAGGTGGTAATCACCCATCCCGCCTACTACAACGACCGCCAAATCTTCGCAACCCGCCAAGCCGGGCTTGCCGCGGGCTTCGAGAATGTCTATCTGCTCTCCGAGCCGCTTTCTGCCGCAATCGAATACGGCTACCGCCAAAGCTACGCGCAGACCTTGCTGGTCTATGACCTGGGCGGCGGTACCTTCGATGCCTGCGTACTCGAAGTCTCGCAGGACGAATCGGGGCAAGAAGTCTTCCAGGAGCTTTCCGACGTCGGCGATATGAACCTAGGCGGCGACGACTTCGACGCGGAGCTTATCCGTTGGATGCAAGAGAAGTTCAAAGAAGAAAACAACATAGACCCGGACGAGCTGGAGCCCGCGGAACGCAAGCGCGTCATCCAAAAGCTGAAGCAAGAAGCCGAGCAAACAAAGAAAAAGCTGTCCGGCACAAACAAAGTTGCCGTCCGCATAAACCCGCTCCTAATCCATAACGGCGTACCAAAGAACCTCTCCGCGGAAATCACCCGCGAGGAATTTGAGGCAATGATACGCAAATACGTAGACCGTAGCCGCGATATAATCGAAGAAGCGCTAAAACGCGCGGGCAAGCAAGCCGACGAAATCTCAAAAGTAATACTGGTAGGCGGCTCGACCCTCATACCAATGGTCAAGCGCATGGTGGCGGGTTTTATCAAAGAGCCGTACCGCGCGACCGACCCCGCGAAATCCGTAGCGATGGGCGCGGCTATCTACAACTACCTTATCCACCTGCCGAACAGGAACGTGCGCGTAGGTCAAATCACGCGCCAAATTTTCGGTACGGAAGCGGTGACAAACCTGTCAACAATGGAGCGGACGCTAATCCCCATCATCCCGATGGGCAGCAGCATACCCAGCCGTTATTCCGACAGCAACTTCGCAAGCATGTCCGGCGCGTCCCGCGTCCACGTAGACGTATACCAGTGGGAACAAGGGCACGAAGCCGAACGCAAGTACATCGGAACGGTAGGCTTGACCGGGCTGACAGGCACCACGCAGTTAGAAATCACATATGCCATCGATGAAAACAACATCTTCGAGGTATACGTCCGCGACCTTTCCACAGGGCGCACCGAGCGCGCGGAGTTTGACCGTACAAAATCCAGCCCGCCGCCCGTCCGCGAAGCAAGCAACCTAAGCGGCACCGACAAAATAAACGTCGTATTCATAATCGACACAACAGGCAGCATGGACACGTACATCAACGGCGTAAAAGACCGTGCAATAGAATTTTCAGGCATTCTGGCCTCGAAGGGCGCGGCCTATAAACTGGGGCTAATCGGCTTCGGCGACCTTGGCGAAAAGGAGAAGCCTAGCGTCTACAACTTCACGGACGATGTACCGAAATTCCAGAAGCAGGTCAAAAACATCCCGCGCACCTACGGCGGCGACATTCCTGAATCGTCGCTTGACGCACTCGAAACAGGTATCGAGCTGCTGAACGCACGCCGCGACAGCGCGGACGATGAAGCGCGCAACATCTTCATCCTGATAACAGACGCGCCGCCGCACGTACCGACGGCAAGCGGTAAGTCCGTAGAGCAAATCCGCCAAATGCTAGAGTCGAAATCCGTAACAACCTACGTAGTAGCCCGCAAAGACCGCGACAGCATAGAGGCCTACGACCCGCTGACAAAACCCGGCGGCAAGTACTATGACCTAAACGACAAGTTCTTTGACATACTGGATAACATCGCCATGAGTATAGCGGAGCTTATTAGAATCTAATGGAACTTTTGTTATCGCAGCAAATAAGCGAGAATCCGTACCGCTTCGCGGGGACGGGCATACAAGTATACAGCTTCGAGGAAGCCCTCTACCACGTTTACCGCTACTGGAAACAGTCGGTGGATGATGTGGACGGTTTGAATCTGGCAGCATGGGTGCAAGACAGCCTGGGCATGTCTTTTGTTGCCGCGAAGATGAAGGAAATCGCCGGAATCGAATCGTTCAGCGAGCGGATGCTGGCTTTTTTGACGACCATAGAATATTTTGACAAGGACGAACTGGCCGCCCTGCTGCCCGACTTGCAAAAATGGGAAAAACGCCTGGAGTGGGAAACCTACAAGGAACGCGCCGACGACCTTATGCGAATGGGCGAGCCGGCAAAGGCAATCAGCCTATACCGCCGTGCGCTGCAATTCGATGAAAACGTCCAAATCCTGAACAACCTGAGCATAGCCTACATGCAAATCGAAGCGCACGGCGAAGCCTGCAAAAACTTGGAGCGCGCACAAGAACTGGATAAGGACAACAAAAACCGCGAGCTGCTGCTCCACTACAGCGAGGCGCTGATAGCCGCGAACCGCACGGACGAAGCCGCCAAAGCAATAGAGCTGAGCGCCGCAGTGGCTCCTAAGTCAGCAGCGGCCGATATCCTGTACCTTCGCGGAGAGTTGGCCCTAAAAATGAATCAGCCCGCAGAAGCAATCACATACTTCGAGCAAGCGATAGCGCTGACCCCTGACGAGCATTTTGTCTTCCGCCTGGCAGACGTATACGCCGCGCGCCGCCAAGTAGAAAAAGCCCTGGACACCCTGGCCGACCACATCCCAAACCGCGAGGGCAATCTGCCGTACTTAATGAAGGAAGCGGAATTATACGACAAGTCCGGCAATATGCCCGCCGCTATTTCGTCAATAAAAAAAGCCATAGAGCTACGCCAAGCAAGCGCAGAACTATGGCAGCGCCTAGCCCGCTACCACCGCCAAAACTACGACTTGACACGAGCAGAGGAAGCGGTTGAAACCGCGCTCTCCATCGACGCGGGCAACGAACGCGCAATCCTAGAAAGCGCCCGCATCCAAAAGGGTATAGGCCGCACAAAGTCCTACCAGCAACTACTGAAAGGCATCTTGACAGAATTCAAGAGCCGTTACAGGGAGGTGCATTAAATCAAAGTAAGCATAATAATGCCCGCCTACAACGCCGAGCGAACCATCCAAGCAAGCATAGACTCGGTTCTGGCCCAAACCCACAAGGACTGGGAGCTAATAATAATAAACGACGCGGCAAAAGACAGTACCGAAGAAATAATAAAAGCCGCCCAAGCCTCCGACTCGCGCGTCACCTTTCTGACAAACGAAAAAAACAGCGGCATATCCTTCTCCCGCAACCGCGGAATAAAAGCCGCCCAAGGCGTCTACTTAGCGTTTCTGGACAGCGACGACCTATGGCGGTCAGACAAACTGGAGAAGCAGTTGATTTTCATGCAGGAAAACAAAGCGGTAATCTCCTACACAGCCACAGCCTATATGAACGCCGAAGGCGAGCCGTTCGGCTACAGCCTCCCCGCCAAGCGCGAACTAAGCTACAAAGACCTGATGCACCGAAATCTAATGTCCTGCTCGTCAGTAATGGTGCGCCGCGAGGACATGGTTCCGTTCCCCCACGGCGACTTGCACGAGGATTATGCGGTATGGCTTGTGATTGTAAGGAAGGCGGGCTGCGCGTACGGCTTGAACGAGCCGCTGCTGATATACAGAATCGCAAAAGGCTCAAAATCATTCCGAAGAATCCCGTCCGCGATAATGATGTATAATGCTTATCGGTTGGCGGGGTATAGGGGAGTGGGGTGGCTGACGCTGCGTTACGCGGTTCATAGTGTGGCGAAGCGGCTGCGGATTCGCGGGGCTATTCGATGAACACGCGGAGCGCAGCTAAGAATAACTTTTGGAAAGTTGATGTATATGAAGAATGTGCTTGATGTCATTGGCTCACCTATCGTTGGCCCATCTAGTTCTCATAGTGCGGGGGCTACCCGAATTGGTTTGGTAGCACATCAGATTGCTAAAGCGAGTGGTAACACTATCACCAATGCCGAGATTAAATTTGTTGGTTCATCATTTGCCAAGACTTGTATAGGCCATGGGACATATGACGCTCTTGTTGCCGGCATTCATGGACGCCGTCCCAGTGATTCGAGCATTCACAACCCCTCTTTATGGGATTGGCGAAACATCCAAGTTTCTCCCCCTCCGGATAAACTTGGGGATGTGGATAAAGATATACGTCCGGAGTATCCCCCTAATGCTGTTATTATACGGCTAACAACCCGTAAAAAATGTGGTGAATCAGAGGAAATTGAAATAGTTGGAGAGTCAGTCGGCGGAGGGAGCATTTTAATCAGCAGTATAGACGGAACGACTGTACATCTTACCGGAACGCGGGATACTCTTGTTATCCGCGGCAGGATTAGCAGTGCGGAAACGGTTGCAACGCAAGTGTTCTTGTTTACTGGAAAAGATATTGGGCAGATTTTTTTTACCCGCAACCCAAAAGAGCCGACAAAGTTCATATGCGTTATTGAGCTGGAGGCTCATAATATTGATGATGTCTATAATGAACTTAGGAACTCAATTGGCGATGTAGAAATTTCACGTATCGAGCGTTTATTTGATTCCGAACGTATACCGCAGAATTTTGCAAAAATTAAAGAGCTTCTTTCGGCTGTGGAGGGTGCGGGTTTTAGTAAAATTTCAGAGTGGGCATTGAGTGGGGAAGATGCTTCTGAAATTCGGCGCAAGCTAGAAGATAGGCTTCGTGTTATGTGGGATTCCGCCCGTACTGGTCTTGGCGATAATATGCAAACCCGCGATGAAGGACGGCTTACCGGCGGAGATGCTTTTAAGATGAAAAACTGTGCCAAACACCATATCAGCGGAAACTTATGCGGCACAGCGATAGCCGTGGCGATTGGAATTGCAGAACAAAACGCCGATAAAAAATGCACAATTATCCCTGCGCCTACGGCAGGTGCCTGCGGGATTTTACCGGCTGGGATTCTCGCTAAGGTTTTTGCTGATTTTTCGTGGCTTGAAGATGATGATAGCTTTAGCGTTCTTGTTAATGCAGGTGCAATTGAAGCTCTCGCTACGGCGGGTGTACTGGGAGAAGTAATGTCGAAACGAGGAATGCGTTTTTCCGGTTCGTATGCTGGTTGTCAAGCTGAGTGCGGATGTGCGGCAGCAATGACAGCAGGCGCATTGGTCGAGTTAGCGGGAGGCAATCCTCAACAAGTTGCACACGCCTGTGCTATTGCTCTGATAAATCAAATGGGGTTGGTTTGTGACCCTGTTGCTGAATTAGTTGAAATACCCTGCGTAAAACGTAATGCAGGAGGGATAATGGTAGCGATATGCGCGGCAGATATGGCTTTAGCAGGGATTGAAAGTTTGATACCTGTTGACGAAGTAATCGACGCTACGTTAAAGGTGGGCAAGTCTATTCCCGAACAGCTACGTGAAACTTCTGAAGGCGGACTAGCAACCACTCCTAAGGGAAAAGAGTTGAGAGAGCAGATTATTAATAGGCGGATTTCGAAATAGGGGGTAGTTTTCTGATGGTTTGGGGTGGTTAGATATAATAGAGAGGGATTGATATGCCGAGTTTCTTATCTGGTTTGTTGATTAAGAGTATACGAACCCGGAGACAATTACAACAATCAATGTTAATCCAAGAAACGTATGATAGCGTTAACTTATCACGCATAGAAAATCTGCGTCAGAGCCCCAAGGATGATACCTTCCGTGAGCTGATGAATAGTTTAGAAATGCCTGTCGATACATTTTTTTGCCCTTTTTTGTATGACCAAACATTAGATGTGTTCGAAAAGCGTGACCGGATTCTTTATTTATTGGGCAGCACAGCTTCGGAGGCGTGGGGGGACGCTGAAATTTTGGTGCGTGAGCTAGAGTATAGCGGAAATTTTGGGACAGGTATTAACAGGCAATTTATTCTCAGCTGCAAAGCGAAGTTAAATGAGTTAAAATTACTAAACCCCGCGGACACGTTGGCATTTGTAAGAAAGGGGATGGCTGTTACATATGATAATTTTGACGAACAAAACTTTTCCGGAGGGATGTTAATTTTTGAGGAATCGTCTTTGCTTCACGCGATGGCTTGTGCTAAATACCGTATGGGTAATACGTTAGAGGCGGTTTCTTTGTTGTGTTGTATACAGGAAGGGATTACTTGTCTTCCGGAAGATGCTCACGAGAAAGAAACGAAGTTGACGCCTATATTATTGACCTTGGCTGATTTCCTTATAGAAGGAGAGGGGTATGCCGAAGCATTGGATGTTTGTGAGTTGGGTAATACTTCGTCTATGATGCGTAACAAGGGTATGTACACGCCGGATTTTTTGTTTAATAAAGCTTTGTGTTGTTGCAAGTTAGGTGATATTAACCTGTGCCAAGAACTTTTATTACAGTCATACTTCTGCCATAGTATGCTGCGCCGGACGGATAAAGCTGAACAGGTACGGGAATACACCTTGAATTTATTCGATACGGGCTTTGATACATATGGGACAGAGGGTTTGGTCTGTGAGCCGCATGATTCTGTTATTGAGCATGGTGAATCGATAGAGTGTACCGGTATCGGTAATTTTATCGCTGTATTAAGAGAAAAAGCGGGGTTGAGTCAGGGTGAGCTTTGTGACGGGATTTGTAACCAGTCCACATTGTATAGGATAGAAAAGGATTGGATGCGTGCTAATGTTTTCTGTCTGGAAGCTATCATTCAACGTTTAGGAAGGGATATAAACAAATACTTTAGTACCTTTCCGTCAGTAGAGGATTTTAAGGCCAAGCAAATAAGGAATGAGATAAATGCTTGTATAATTAACCTTAATTTTGAATCTGCTTCAAGGCTGCTAGATGAGCTTAAATTAGGTAAGGTGCATGGTAAAAATCCTCTTATACAGCAGTTTGTAAAAGAAACGGAGGCAATTTTGTTTGCCGGGCGCGAGGGCTATGATAAGTCGAGATATTTGGATATGCTGATGGAAGCTTTATCAATCACGTTACCAAGATTTGATGAGGACATAGTAGAAAGGTATCGGCTTACCTATACTGAAATAACTTTGATTAATCAAATAGCGATACATTACAGTGAAACCGAGAACAGAAAACGCGGCTTAAAATTGTTTGGGCGTTTGAGGGAGAGTATTAATAGATTTTACGTTGATGAGCATGAGAAGGTAAGGACTTATATAACCGTACTTTACAATTATTCTAAGTACTTGGGGCTTTCCGGTTACTATAAGGAAGCTTTAGAGATTTCCAATGAGGGGGCTGCGTTGGCGGCGAAGCATAAATTTCTTTTGCAGTTATTTGGGCTTACTGTTAATCAGGCGTGTTCGCTGTTAGAGTTAGGGAAAGAAAAAGAAAGCGTTCCTTTTTTCGCTATGTACTACTATTGCTGTAAAGCGTTCGGCGAGGAGGATATTTGCCGAGTCGTAGTTGAGCATGTAAAGAAACGCTTGGGGATTGATTTTGGTTATTTTGGCAGGGGAGGGTGAATGTACGTTGGGATGACGTTGACACCCTCGGATTCAGCCGTATTGGCGTAGATTATTAGGCTGCCTGCGATTATGTTGCTGCATATGAGCAGCGCACACAGAGCTTTCTTAAAATAATTTAGTTTCATAATTGAAGCCCCCTTTCTTGTTTCTATGTTACAGTTATTACAATGCAAAGAACATAGCGTACCACGCATAATTTTTTATGCGCGGTACGCTATGTTTTTTTATTGTTTTATGGTGTAGAGTTTTGATGGCCAGAAACGAGCGCGCAAAAAAGGAACGAGAGAAAGGATTATGAATACGTTTATTATGCAGAGCCTGTTGAAGTAGCAGCCGACATATCCGAAGGCAGGATTCTGGGAATAAACCCGCCGACATCTGTGAGTCTTACAGCAGGAATATCTAGCTATGCCAGTTTTACTGTGCGTACAGAGGGAATGCCAGCTAACGTAGCCCTTCCGGCGCAGCTAAACGGCGCGCCTGGAGGCATGACCGTAAATAACGGGATTATATTTATCAGCCCTGCTACAAATAATGGCACACTTAGGATTCATCTTAACGGTAACTACGGTAATACAACATAAACAGAATCAAACCTGCTCGTGCAACTTTATCTATGCCGGCAGGTTTGGTTTCTATATTCACTAGGAGGGCTTCAACATGATTATTACTGATATCAACAAACAAGCAATGAAATCATTTCTCAAATTAACATCGCCTAATGCCTTTAATAGTCCAAGTAACTTATTTCCGAGTTCCAGAAGGGACAGCCTTACTATATCATCCATATCCACCCGCATGAAAGAACTGATGACGAGGTATAATGCAATCACGCATATCGACGGCAAAGAGGTTCAAAACTTGAGGGCAGTCGATAACGTACTTACAATATTCATAGACATACCTTACCGTTTTCCGATTTCAAGGGCTCAAGATATGTTTGATTTTATCCGTAGCGGTGCCACGCAGCACATAGAAATTCCCTATAGGGATATATTAAATCAACTGGGAACAAGAGATGATTTTTTTGGACATCAAGTGTTTGAGAGAGCAGGGCTTTTTCGCGACATATTGGTAGCTCTCTCAGCAGGAGTAGGCGAGTTTACTACTAGCTTTTTTTGCAGACATGATATTCTTGCAATGCTCGATGTCGTGGGGATAGAGGTGCCCGGATGGGCTGAAATAAATAACGGAGGACACGTAAGTAGATTTTTCGTTTCAAAACACGGTGATGTCGTTTCTGAAAGACGCAGTGAAAATACCCGCAAACACATTAATACCATGGATTTTAGAGAGCGAGGATTCCGAGAAGGCGATACTATTACAGTTAACTTTCAAGAACTCCCCATTGGCGCCGATGGCAGGTTGAATATTCCCAAGGGAACACCTGTAATGTGGGGTGTTACTTTTTGGCTTCCGGCACATGCGGAGTTTCATGGATGGAGACAAGATGAAGCGGGTAACTGGCATTCGACTATCACACATCCTACTCGTGTCTCTAGTCGGCTTAGGTGGTAAATGTTAGCTTGCCCAAAAGTAGTTTCTAGCAATCAAAAAAACAAAAAAGCCCGGAAAATGAGGGCTTTTCTTTTATCTCCCTAAACCGCCGTCGAATCAATATACAAATGCCCAAAATCCTCAATAAATTCCTTCCTGCCCTTGATATTATCCCCCAAGAGAATCTCAAACATCTCCTGCGTCTTTGCCATCTCCTTATCCGGTATCACCTGAATCAGCCTTCTTGTAACCGGGTTCATAGTCGTCTGCCACATCATTTCCGGCTCGTTTTCACCCAATCCTTTTGAGCGCTGAATCCTTACCTTATCCTCGCCGAGTTTCTTCATCATAGCCGCCTTCTCCTTCTCGGAATACGCAAACAGCGTCTTCTTCCCGGCGGTCAGCTCGTAGAGCGGTGACTCCGCTATGAAAATTTTCCCGGCGTCAATCAGTGACGGTACCAGTCTGTATATCATTGTCAGAATCAGCGTTCTTATCTGAAAGCCGTCATAGTCGGCGTCTGTGCAGATGATGATGCGGTTCCATTTCAGCTGCTCTATGTCAAATACGTGCATGTCGCGGTTGTGCTTGGTTTTGATTTCTACGCCGCAGCCCAAAACACGCAGCAGGTCTGTTATTATGTCGTTGTTGAAGATTTTGTCGTAGTCGGCTTTCAGGCAGTTGAGGATTTTTCCGCGTACGGGCATTATCGCTTGGAACTCCGCGTCGCGGCCTAGCTTGCAGGAGCCTAGTGCGGAGTCGCCCTCTACTATGTATAGCTCGCGGCGCTTTACGTCTTTGCTGCGGCAGTTGACGAACTTGTCTACGCGGTTGTTTAGGTCAAGCGAGCCCGTCAGCTTTTTGCGCAGAGTGATGCGTGTCTTTTCCGCGGTTTCGCGGCTGCGCTTGTTTACCAGAATCTGCGTGGCGAGGGCAAGCGCGTCGTTTATGTTCTCTATGAAATAGACTTCCAGCTGCTTCTTTAGGAACTCTGTCATGGCTTCTTGTATGAACTTGTTGGTGATTGCCTTCTTCGTCTGGTTTTCGTAGCTTGTTATTGTCGAGAATGAGCTTGAAATGAAAATCAGACTGTCCTCTATGTCCGAGAAGATGATTTTCTTTTCGTCCTTTTTGTAGTGGTTGTTTGCCTTTAGGAAGCCGTCTATCGCCGATACGAATGCCGACTTGACCGCTTTGTCCGGTGCGCCGCCGTATTCTAGCCAGCTAGAGTTGTGGAAGTATTCGAGCTTGCTTGCTGTGTTTGAGAAACAGAAGGCTATGTCCAGTTTCAGCTTGTACTCCGGCTTGTCGGCTCGGTCGCGCCCGCGTGTCTCGTGCGAAAGACGGTGCGGGACTGTTATGGGTGTGTCGCCGGCAAGCTCTTGGATGTAGTCGCCCAGTCCGTTTTCGTAGCAGAAAGTGTATGTCTCGCCGCTTTCTTCGTCCGTCAGCAGGAAAAGCAGCCCCGCGTTTACTATTGCCTGGCGCTTCAGCGTTTCCATGTAATAGTCAAGCGGGATTTCTATATCCGTGAAGACTTCGCGGTCGGGGCGCCAGCATATCGTGGAGCCTGTTTGTGACTCTTGCGCCTTTGGCAGCTTTTCTTTTTCGAATGTTCCTGTGGTGTTCTCGCCTTTTTCAAAATGCAGCTCGTAGCGGTAGCCGCCGTGCAGGGTCACTACGTCCATGTACTCCGAGCTGAACTGCGTTGCGCACAGCCCAAGCCCGTTTAGCCCAAGGCTGTAAGAGTAGAATTCTTCGTCGTTGTTATCGAACTTCCCGCCTGCGTACAGCTCGCAAAAGAGCAGCTCCCAGTTGTATTTGTCCTCTTTTTTATTGTAATCAACGGGCATTCCGCGGCCGTAGTCTTTTACCGTGACGGCGCCGCCCTCGTGGCGGATGATTTCTATGCGCGTGCCGTAGCCTTCCCGCGCTTCGTCTATTGAGTTTGAAATGATTTCAAATACCGCGTGCTGGCAGCCGGTCAACCCGTCCGAGCCGAAGATTACCGCAGGGCGCTTGCGTACACGGTCGGGTCCTTTTAGCGCGGTTATGCTGTCGTTTCCGTATGTTTTTTTCATGGGGAATCTCCTTTGGGTGCGAAAAACTATGTTCGAGCTTATACTTTAGCATTATATTTGGGGGATGTCAAAGGGGTTTTGTTGTCATTGTGCGCAAAACGTGCTAAACTGTCCGCAAGGGAGGGTGGTTGCATTGACAAAAAATTCCACTATAAACCTTCGTGTGAACTCCGAGGTTAAGGAACAGGCAGGTGTGATTCTCGATGCCATGGGGCTTACTTTCAGTGATGCTTTCAACTTACTGCTTCATCAAATAAGAATCCAGCGCAGCCTGCCTTTTGAGGTAGTGGCATACAGCCATAACCCAAGACAGGAGACGCTTGCGTTTATAGAACGTGTCGAAAACGGCAGCGAGGGGCTTGTCGGCCCATTTTCCTCGAAAGAGGAATTATGGGAATCTTTGGGGATATGAGGTATACACCTTATTATACGAGCAGGATAAAGCGTCAGTTGAGGCTTCTTGCGCGGCGCGGGTATGATATGGAGCTTTTCAAGGAGGTTATTGAAATGCTTCTTGACGGCACGCCGCTTCCTCCCAGGTATCGTGACCACCCCTTGCGCGGTGATAAGCGCGGGTACAGAGATTGTCACATACTGGGGGATTGGGTGCTGATTTATAAGATTGAGAAAAATAAACTGATACTGATTTTATCTGAAACAGGTACGCATTCGGATATTTTGGAATAAGCTGCGGCATGTTTGGAGTGAAGCTCAGTTGGTTAGGTATGGCTAACCAACTGAGCTTTGTTTCTATGCTATAATACCACAAACAACCCCTAAAGGAGGAGATAACCCATGCACCCCACCCTATACAACCTACTAGGCGACCTACCCCCCCTAACCCAACCAATAACCGCCGCCTTACAAACCCAAAAAGAAACCCCAAACTACCTACTCGAAACCCTAACCCTAAACCTAAACAACACCGAACCCGTCCCCGCCTACTTCATAAAACCCAAATCATCCCAAACCCCGCCGCCTGTCGTCCTGTTCTGCCACTCCCACGGCGGAAAATACCACCTTGGCAAAGACGAACTGCTAGAAGGTAACAGCTACATGCACTCCCCGTACGCCGACGAGCTTACCGCGGCGGGCTACGCCGCATTATGCATAGACAGCCCAATCTTTGGGGAGAGAATGTTACCGAACGGCAGAACCGAACTCGACTACTTCAAGGAAACCCTGTGGCAGGGCAAAGTCCTCTGGGGTATGATGGTCTACGACCACCTGCGTGCAATCGACTACCTGCACACCCGCGGCGACATAGATGTATCGCGTCTTGCCACGCTTGGCATGTCTATGGGCAGCACCATGTCTTGGTGGCTTGCCGCGCTGGACGAGCGGGTGAAGGTTTGCGTGGACATCTGCTGCATGACGGACTTCCATACGCTGCTCGAGGCGGGCGGGCTTGCGGGGCACGGCATCTACTACTATGTTCCTGGGCTGCTTAAACATTTCGACACCGCGGGGATTAACGCTCTAATCGCGCCGCGGCCGCATTTGTCCGTAAACGGCGCGCTTGACCCGCTTACCCCGGAGGCGGGAATGGATTTAATTGATGAGAAAATGAAAAAAGTCTACGCGGAAAAAGGCGCGCCGGACGCTTGGCTGCTGAAAAAATATCCTGTACAGCACGAAGAAACAGCCGAAATGCGTGCCGAGGTAATGGACTTCCTTAAAAAACTGTTGTAGAATACACTGATAACTTGAATGAAGGATGGTAGAGAAATGGCGTTGCACGATGCATGGAAGCGCGTTGCCTACGACCAGCAGGGTCAGCCGGTAAAGCGCGTTTGGGACGAATTTTTGGCACAGGAGAAGAAGACGTATGTCAAAATCCTGACCGAGAAGCTTACACTGATTGAGGGCAGCATGGAGGAGCTTGCTGAGCGGTTTTCGCTGAGCTTGCCGCACATGGCCAACTTTGTGGACGGAATCCGCGAGGCCGTAGACGGCCTGCCCGAGACGGACGAGCTTGAAGCGGACACGCAAATCAAACTGGAAATTGACTTCAAGCGCCTGTACAAGCAAATGGTGGAGTACAAGGCAAAGCCTCTGTACAGCCTGACGGAATGGAACGAAATCTTCTCGGCGGAGGAGCAGAAGGAATTTTATCAAGAGCAGAAGAAAGCCCGTACGATAGTACGCAGCGAAAAAGTTGGGCGGAACGAGCCTTGCCCCTGCGGCAGCGGGAAGAAGTATAAGAAATGCTGCGCGGTGGCTTAGAGACGGCCTTAGTTCCGCCGCTTCCCGAGAATATAGCGCGGGCGGCGGAAATCATCCGCGCGGGCGGTCTTGTCGCCTTTCCCACCGAGACGGTGTACGGGCTTGGGGCTGATGCGCAGAATCCTGACGCTGTCGCCAAGGTTTACCAGGTGAAGGGGCGTCCTTCGGACAACCCGCTTATTTGGCACGGGAACGCGCTGGAAGACTTCGAGGGCGTTGCCGAATGCACTGCGCTTGCTCGCAGGCTTGCGGATGCTTTCTGGCCCGGGGCGCTCACGATGATTCTTAACGGAGAAAACGGCACACTTGCCGTACGCGTGCCCTCGCACCCTGTCGCGCGCAGCCTGCTTGCGGCTTCCGGCTGCCTAATAGCCGCGCCCAGCGCAAATATCTCCGGCCGCCCAAGCCCGACAAGGGCAGCGCACGTAATGCACGACCTGTCCGGCAAAATCGAGATGGTCATAGATGGCGGCGCGGCAGAAAAAGGTGTCGAGTCCACCGTAGTAGACCTTCACAGCGGAGCGGTACGCCTGCTAAGACCCGGCGCAGTCAGCCTCGAAATGCTTCGAAGCGTGGCAGGCGAAGTGATTTACGAACCAGACGCGGAGGGCGAAGACGCAAAACCGCTTTCCCCGGGAATGAAGTACAAGCACTACTCGCCAAAGGCAGCGGTGCTGCTTCTTGTCGGCCCGCCCGAGGCGGTAACGGCAAAAGCCGCCGAGTATGACTCAACAAAAACAGGCATTTTAAGAACCCACAACGACAGCCCGGAAACCGTAGCCCGTCAGCTTTTCGACCGCTTACGGCAGTTCGACGAGGACGGGGCAGAACTGATTCTAGCGGAAGGTGTATCGGAAGAAGGCATAGGTCTTGCCGTCATGAACCGTCTGAGAAAAGCCGCCGCCGAGGTGATTTATTTATGAAGATTTTGTTCGTCTGTACAGGGAACACATGCAGAAGCCCGATGGCGCATGTTATGGCCGCAAAGCTGCTTGGCGAGGGGTATACGACCGCCTCGGCGGGGATAATGGCAGCGCCGGGCGCACCGGCAAGCGCACACGCCATAGCCGTCATGAAGGAGCGGGAGCTGGACTTGAGCGCGCACCGTTCGCAGCTTGTAACCGAGGCCTTGCTGGAAGAAGCGGATATCATCTGCGCCATGACCTTTGCGCACAAGTCCGCGCTTATACGGTTGGTACCGCCCGGCTCGCCTATAATCGCCAAAGTCCGGACACTGGGCGCGCACGATGTAAGCGACCCCTTCGGCGGCGATATAGCCGTCTACCGCGCCTGCGCCGACGAAATATACACGTTGCTAGAGAAGATAAAGGAGGCTCCACTTGGAAACATTTCCTAACTGCAAAGTAACAAAGCATCCGCTGATAGTCAGTAAGCTGACAATGCTGCGTAACAAAGAAACAGGCAGCAAGGAGTTCCGCGAACTGGTAAGCGAAATCGGAACGCTAATCTGCTACGAAGCAACGCGAGACATTCCGCTTGTAGATGTGGAAATCGAAACCCCGGTCAGCACGGCAACCGTTCCGCAAATCGAAACCCAGTTTGCAATAATCCCTATCCTCCGCGCGGGCATGGGCATGGTGGACGGCGTCTCTAACCTGCTGCCTACGGCGAAAATCGGGCACATAGGCATTTTCCGCGACCCGGAAACCGCCGAGCCTGTGGAGTACTACTGCAAGCTGCCGCCCGACTGCGCCGAGCGCGACGCCCTGCTTCTGGACCCAATGATAGCCACCGCAGGGACAGCCATGGCCGCCATAGACTTCCTGAAACGTAACGGCGTGAAGAACATCAAAATGCTTGCGCTTGTCACCTCACCGGAAGGCGTGCGGCGTCTGTATGAAACACACCCGGATGTCAAAATCTTCACAGCGGCGATGGATAGCCACATGAATGACCACAAGTACATCGTACCCGGATTGGGAGATGCAGGCGACCGGCTGTTCGGTACCAGATAACCTCCCCAGAAACCTGATTCAGCAAGTGAAAACTTGTTGAATCATCAAGATTTTCACTTGCTTAAAGGAGGTTTCTGAGGAGGTATAAATGGCACAAATGGTCTATATGGAACACGACTGGATACTATACCTTGCGGCGTTTGCCTGCGCCTTCGGTATATCACTAGTCGCAACTCCGTTTGCTAAAAAGGTCGCGTTTAAGCTGGGCGCAGTACAATACCCGCGCAAGCGCGATATGCACAACAAGCCCATGCCCCTGATGGGCGGGCTTGCCATAGTAATAGGCTTCGCTGCAACCATGCTGATTATGGCATTGTTCATGCCGTATTTCCGCGAAATGCAGTTCGCGGGCTTCGCGCTCGGCGGGCTTGTTATAGTGGCGACAGGCATGGTAGACGACGTCTACGAGCTGAAATCATTAACAAAACTCTTTATGCAAATAATCGCCGCAATTGTGGTAGTAGCGTCGGGCATCCGCATAGAAATAGTAGTATGGCCCATCACAGCATACTTGCAGCCGTTCAGCATCCCGCTCACGATTTTCTGGCTTATAGGAATGACCAACGCGGTCAACCTAATCGACGGACTGGACGGGCTTTCATCGGGCGTATCCGCGATTGGCGCGCTTTGCCTTATGGTGCTTTGCATGATGACAGGCAGCCCGCTCGCCGTAGTGCTTTCGGCGACCCTTGCGGGAAGCATCTTGGGCTTCCTGCCAAGGAATTTTAACCCCGCCGAGATATTCATGGGCGACACAGGGGCGCTTTTCATCGGCTATACGCTCGCGGTAACATCCGTACTAGGCGTGTTCAAGGGCTACACGCTGATGGCGGTACTGATTGTAATTTTCGCCTTATTCCTGCCGATTTTCGATACGAACTTCGCGTTCTTCCGCAGAATACTAAGCGGGCGGAAGTGGAACGAAGGCGACCGCGGGCACATGCACCACCGTCTAATCGACGCGGGCTTCTCACCAAAACAAGCCGTAGCGATGATGTACGGACTCAGCCTAGTGACGGCGATTATAGCAATAGTGATAGCCCTGCGCGAGATACAGGCGCTTATCGTGATGGGGATTTTCCTTTTTATTCTATATATAGTACTGCACGTTTACCGAAAACGTGTGCAAGAGAGGCGGTAGCTGACATGGCATTTTATTTCGAAAAAGAAGCAACAACCTCGACCCCGTATGTACTTGCGGACGAGGCGCGGTCATACGTAAGAATCGAAGGCCGCAGCTTTCACGCAGATGTGATTGCGTTTTTCAAAGAGATAATCGACTGGCTAGACGTATACCTAAAAACAGACTTCAGGACATTTACCTTCGACTGCGAAATGAGCTACTTCAACAGCTCAACATCAAAACTGCTGCAAAATATCTTCGCAAAAATGGACAAACGCGCCGCGCAAGGCAAAGAAATCACCGTTAACTGGATAGTTTCTTCGGATAATGAGATTATCATAGAGTGCGGGCAGGATTATATGGAGGATGCTGAGAACTTGCGGTTTAATTTGTACATAAAGGATAGGTTGTAGGCGGAGAAGGGGAAAAGCCCGTCAAGATGATTTGATTAGTCTTGACGGGCTTTTGTTATGTATGTTCACAACCCCAAAAACGTATACCGGTTCCTACCCCCATGCTTAGACGCATACAAAGCCTCGTCCGCCCGCTTGATATACACATCTATCGACTGGCCCTGCTTCACATCGCCGCTTGTTGCGCCTATCGAAATCGTTACGCAGTCCGCCACATCGCTTTTTTCGTGCGGGATAGCCAGGGCTACTATGTTCGCCAGTATCCGCTCCGCTATAAAGCGCGCGCCTTCTTCGTTCGTGTTCGGCAGGACTACTATAAACTCCTCGCCGCCGTAGCGCGCCGCAAAGTCATCTGCTCTTGTCAGGCTTCCGCTTATTGCCTCGGCAATTTTTCTAAGACATACATCGCCTTCCCTGTGACCGTATGTATCGTTGTATTTCTTGAATAGGTCAATGTCAAGCATTAGGATGCTCAGCTTCGCGTTGTAACGGGATAGCGAGTTCAAAATACGCTTCGCGCTGTCGTCCATGAAGCGGCGGTTATAGATTTTTGTGAGCGCGTCATAGTTTACCTTATCGTTTAGGTCGAGGTTTGCTTCGTGCAGTTCGTTTGCTGTTTTGTCTGACAGGCGGGTCAGGCGGCGCAGCTGCTTCAGGATTTTGCCGTATTCCTTGGCTAGTTCCGCATAGGGCTCGTCCGCTCCGGCCTCTGTCCGCGCCAGTGCTTCCTCGTATATTTTTTGTTCCGCTTCAAAAATGTCGAAATCCATTTTCCTGCCTCCTTGAAAATATTATCGCACAAATCCAAAAATTATGATATAGTACTACTAAAAAAAATAGAGGGGTGAACCCGTGGTCGCCAACGTAGTATCAGCTTCGATTGATGAAGTCAAAGCCGGCATGGTTATTGCTAAGACTATCAGCATCGTAAACGACCGCGGCGTCAACATGGTCTTCGCGAGGCCTAACACGAGGCTGACCGACAGAATCATAGACGGGCTGCGCAATTATAATGTAAAAAGCGTATCGCTGTATTCTGACAAACCCAAGGTGGTACTTCCGCCGGACGAGCCGAAGAAGCCTTTCAGCGCTGCGCGCAGGGTGAAGCCGATTATCCACCCGCCCGCGGACACACGCCCCGTATTAAGCCAAGAACTGCAAGAAAAGGCTGTCAAAAACATACGCAATCTGTTCGATGCTTCGAAGGCAGGGATGCTCGGCAACATGACCACCGCCTACCAAGCCGTGAAAGAACTTGACACGGTGATAGTCCGGATAGTAGACACAATAAAATCCGCGTCAAGCGGTTGCATACATATAAACGAAATAAAGAGCTATGATGAATATACGTATCATCATTCGCTTAGCGTTGCCGTGCTTTCTGTCGCGATAGGGCAGGAGATGGGGCTTGGCGAGTTTGACTTGCATAACCTGTGCCGATGCGCGCTTCTTCATGATATCGGCAAGGTTTGGATTCCGCACGAGATAATCGCAAAACCCAGCAAGCTTAACAGTTCCGAATACGAGATAGTAAAACAGCACGCCCAAAACGGCGGGCAGTACTTGAAGAATATTGTAATAGGCAACATGGAGGTATTGCTCGGCGTTATATTCCACCATGAGAAGTATAACGGCGGCGGCTATCCGCGGAAGCTGAAAGAGGATGATATTCCGCTTTACAGCCGTATTATTTCTGTTGCGGATGTGTATGACGCGGTGACTTCTATCCGCCCTTACCGCCATCCGCTGATTCCTTCCGATGCGCTTGAATTGATTTTATTTGACTCGGGCGTGGCTTTTGACCCGGACGTTGTTGAGGCATTTAAGGAGAAACTTGAAATGTACCCCGTTAACTCTGTCCTTGAGCTGTCGGACAATCGTAAGGGGATAGTTGTGGATAACCGCAACGAGAGACGCCCTGTCCTGCTTATGACAGACAGCGGGGCACTTCTTGACTTGTCGAATTTTAATAATCTAAACCTGACGATTACCCGCGTCTGCGCTGTCGATGAGCTTTCTGAGCATGTGTAGCCCGGGCTCGAAGCTTGTGCCGAATTTTAGGTCGCGGCCGGACTTACAGGTGCGTTTGATGCTCTCTGTCGTGTAGGTAACGGCGGCATCGCAGGCGCCGTGCAGGGTGCAGCCGCTGACTAACGCCGCTGAAAGGACGCTTGCGAACAGGTCACCTGTTCCGTTATACACGCCCGGTATGCATTCGCGCAGGGAGTAGTAAATTTCGCCGCCCGCGCAAACAGCCGCGCCATATTCGCTGTCACTGAAGTGTACGCCTGTCAGGACGGTTTTTTTATTTTGGAGCTTTGTTAGGATTTCTTCTATAAAATCGCGTGTGTAGGGCGCGGGTTGGTAGGGGATGCCTAGCATTAACAGGGCTTCGGTTATGTTTGGGGTGATTACGTCGGCGTGTTCGCACAGGCGCGCCATTTCCTTTGGGAAGTCGTCTGCGAAGCCCGCGTAGAGCGAGCCGTTGTCTGCCATTACAGGGTCGGTTATTACGATTGTGTCCGGCTTTTTGAAGCGGCGGATGATGTCTGTTACGATTTCAACTTGTTCGCGCGAGCCGAGATAGCCTGTGTAGATTGCATCGAAGCCGAAGTCCATTATTTCTTGCCAGTGGCTAGCTATGCGGGGCATGTCTTCTGTTAGGTCGCGGAATGTGTAGTTGGTGAAGCCTGTGGTGTGGGTGGATAGTATTGCTGTGGGGAGCGGTACCGCGGTTATGCCTGCTGCTGAGATTACGGGTAGGGCTACGGTTAGGGAGCAGCGTCCTATGCAGGAGATATCGTTTATTGTTAGGATGTGTTTTTGCATTGGTTCCTCCGTTGGGGGGTAGGGGTTAATATAAATCACTGTGGCTGCCTGTTCGTGTAAGCGATAGAACGAGTATATTTTTGTCAAGCCGATATATAAGTACCCAATCCGGTTGAATGTGGCAACTTCTATGCCCTATATAACTGCCGTGCAGTGCATGGTCACGGTTGTGCGGAGGAAGCTCCTTTCCTAGCGCCAACATTGAAACTATTCCATCAAGCAAGGACATATCCAAACCGCGCTTCTCCATCTGCTTGTAATCCTTCCGAAATTTCCCCGTGAGCTTGACCGTATAAGCTGTCTTCATGATTTCAAATCGCTAAACAACTCGTCAAGGTTATCGTAGCCTTTTACGTTGGGGTCGGCAGCAATTCTTTCTGCTTCATGCATTGCTGCGAGAGTTTCCAAATTAGGCATTCTTGTTATTTCAAAAGGGATGCCTTGAGTTCGTATAGCTTGCCGCAGGAACATGGTTAATGCCGTAGTCATATTCAAGCCTAAATCGGCAAACAGTTCTTCTGCCTGCTTTTTGAGGCCGTCATCCACACGGATGCTTACATTAGTTGTTTCAGCCATGGTTAACACTCCCTTCAATGTTATGTTAGAGACATTATGCTGCATAGCCCAACGCAAAGTCAACTAAGTTTTTTCACAACAAACCCCACCCATATGTTGCACAAGCAACAAACTTTCCCTCCTCAAACTGTTACAATAAAACAAAAACCACTACGGAGGTCATCATGAGGAAATTTTTTCTGCCACTATTTGCAACAGCATTAATCATCTTCGCCGCCTGCTCACCCCAGGAGGAGGAGTCAGCCACAGTCCGCATAGCCGCCCTGCGCGGGCCTACCGCTATGGGGACGCTTAGCATGATGCACGAGTACCAGGAGGGCAACACCCGCGGCAGCTATGAGTTTACATTCCTTGGCTCGCCGGACGAAGTGCCGCCGCTTCTTGTCCGCGGCGAGGTGGATGTCGCTGCTGTCCCCGGGAATCTGTCGGCTGTCTTGTATAACCGTACCGAGGGGGATGTTGTTGCGCTTGCCGTTGTTACGCTTGGGGTCTTGCATATTGTTGATACTACCGATACAATACATTCGGTGGAAGACTTGCGGGGGCGCACTATATTCGTGAGCCCACCGGGCGCAACGCCCGAGTTTGCGCTGAACTATGTGCTTACGCAGAACGGGCTTGTTCCGGGTGTGGATGTTGACGTACAGTTCCGTGCGGAGCATACGGAAATCGCGGCGATGCTTGAGGCGGGTACCGCGGAAATCGCGCTCTTGCCCGAGCCGTTTGTCAGCGGGACGGTTGCCCGTGTGGACGGGCTGCGTATCGCGCTTGACCTTAGCGAGGAATGGGACAGGGTGCAAGCGGACTACGGCTTGATAATGAGTACGGTAATCGCGCGGCGCGAGTTCGTTGAGGAAAACCCGGAAGCTGTCAGCATTTTAATGGAAGAATACGCGCAGAGTATCGCGTTTATGACCGCGAATGTGGCCGAAGGTGCGCAGCTTGCCGTGGATTTTGAAATCATCCCTGCGCTGCCTGTCGCAACCGCCGCGCTGCCCCGCATGAACCTAGTCTTTCTGACGGGTACGGAAATGCAGCGTAACTTGACCGGATTCTTCCGTGTGCTGTACAATGAACAACCACAATCAGTAGGGGGCGCTTTGCCGAGTGAAAGTTTTTTCTTCATTCCTTAGTTATATCCCGGTTATTATATTCTGGCTGCTTGTTTGGGAGCTTGCTGACTTCCTGATTGCGGGCAGTATTATAATCGTCTCGCCGCGTGTTACCTTCATGCGGCTTTTTCAACTGGCGCAGACTTTCGTTTTTTGGAGCAGTATAGGGACTTCGCTTGGGCGGATTGTGTACGGCTTTGGTCTTGCGCTTGTTTTCGGGATTATTTTCGCGGCTATTTCTTCGGTATGCGGGGTGTTTAAGCGGCTCATTCTGCCTGCTGTGAATGTTATGAACGCTATCCCCATCGCTTCATTTACGGTGATTGCGCTTATGGCTATGCGCTCGGAGTATCTGTCGGTCTTTATCGCGTTTGTCACCGTGTTTCCGATTATGTATCACAATACGTATAAAGGTATCGAGAACACCGACCCGCAGCTGCTTGAAATGGCGCGGGTCTTTCATGTACCGTCTTGGAAGCGGTTTACGCATATCTATCTGCGGACGGTCGCGCCCTTTGTGCTTTCCGCGGCAACCGCGGGCATAGGCTTTGCTTGGAAAAGCGGGATAGCGGGCGAGCTGATTGGCATAGTACGCGGCACGATAGGCGCAAATTTACACAACGCGCGTATTTTTCTGCAAACGGCGGATTTGTTTGCGTGGACAATCGCGATTGTGCTGCTAAGTTACGCCATGGAGCGGGTATTTAGAGTTATGTTCGGCAGGGTGACAAAATGGTCAAGCTGAAAAACATCAGCAAGCGCTACGGCGATAAGCGGGTACTAGACGATGTGAACATGATATTCGGCGAGGGCATCACCTGCATAATGGGGCCGTCGGGCAGGGGGAAGACTACTCTTGCCTACATCATCGCCGGGCTGGTTCCGGCGGACGCGGGCAGTGTGGAGACGGACGGAGAGCGCTTTGCGGTCATGTTCCAAGAAGACCGCCTGCTCGACTGGGAAAGCGCCGCGGGAAACGTATTGTTCGTAAATAACGACTGCGAGAAGGCACAAACACTGCTCACCGAAGCGGGGCTTGCCGACAGCATACACCTGAAAGCCTCGGAGCTTAGCGGCGGCATGAAGCGCCGCGTATGCCTGTGCCGTACCCTAATCGCGGACTACGAAGTCATTATCCTGGACGAACCGTTCAAGGGTTTAGACAGCGGCGTGAAGCCGAAAATCATGGACATGGTGAAAAAACACTCGCAGGGCAAGATAGTCATATGCATAACGCACGACGAGGAAGAAGCAAAATACTTAGGCGGCGGAATCATAACAATTTGAAATAGTTCTTGCGGTAGTCGATTAGTCCCTCTTTCTTCATTTGCGATAACGCGCGGGATAGTGCGCTGCGCTCGATGTTCAGATATTCCGCCATGCCGTTTCTGTCCATCGGTACCAGAAATGTCTTGCTGTCCTGCTCGCGGGATAGGCGGGTTAGGTAGGTAAAGACCTTTTCGCGTATAGTGGGGGAAAGCAGGCAGTCGAGCCGTTCGTACAGCTCTAGCCCTTTTTCGGCTACCACGCCGATGTAGTTGCGCAGCAGCTGCTCGTGTGACGGACAGTTCTTTCCGCAGCGGGTGATTAGTTTTGCGAATGGTACCATAAGAATAACCGAGTCCTCTACCGCCTGTACGGAGACGGGGCTCGGATGCCCATCCTTCGCCGCGACCATCACGCCTATCACCCCGCCGCCCTTCACAAAGCTGTAAATCACACGCCGGCCTGTCGCGTCCCATTTGAAGGAGCAGCAGAGCCCGTCTATTACTATGCCGAAACTGGTTACATCGCTGCCCGTCTCGATTATATAGTCATCTTTCTTGTAATGGACGGTAACGCCGCCTATGCATTCCATCAATCTATCGGCCTCGCTTGGTTTTATGGCGTAAAACAGCTGCATTTTTAACCGCTCCCTCTTGACTTGTTTGGATTATAAGGCTACTCTGTATAAAAAACACGAAGGGGATTTTGTCACACATGAACATACGACTTCTTGCCGCGGACATGGACGGCACACTCTTGAATGATAACTACCAACTGTCCGAACGCACCGCGAAGGCTATACGCGCTTGGGCGGACAGCGGGCGGTACTTTGTGCCGAGTACGGGGCGCCCAATGTGCGCCATGGACAGTATAATAAAACTTTTTCCGGAAGACATGCCCTTCGTTGTATACAACGGCGCTATGGCAGTCATGCACCGCTCGAAGGAGCTGCTGTATTCTATCACAATTCAAGCCGAAACAGCGCTTGAAATTTGGAAACTGGGCAACGAAAAGAATCTGCCCGCGGCAGCATGGGCAAACGACGCGCTTTTCGCGAACAAGGACTGCAAGGAAATCCGCTTCTATCAGGAAGCGACAAACGCGCCCGCGAAGTTCGTTGACGATTTAACAGAGGTAGCACGCCAAGGGATTACGAAAATCCTATGGTTCGACGAGCCCGCAAACGTACTTGTGCATCAGAAAGAAATGCAGGCACACTTCGGCAGGCGGATTAACTGCCACGGCACACGCCCGGAGCTGTTCGAGTTCGTAGACCCGTCAGCCTCGAAAGCGGACGCGCTTGAGACGGTACGCCAAAAGCTCGGCGTAACACGCGAAGAAATGGCAGCGGTAGGCGACGGTTACAACGACCTTTCCATGCTGCGCTACGCGGGCTATTCCATAGCAATGGGCAACGCACCCAAGGATATTCAAGCGGAATGCAGCCATGTCACCCTAACGAACAACGAGGACGGCGTCGCCGTTTGGATAGAGGAGATTTTACGAAATGACGTTTAATGAAGATTATTTCAAGAAAGTATTAATCGAGCTGCTAAGTATCGACAGCCCGACCGGATATACAAAAAAAGTCACCGAAAAACTGAAAAGCTACGCGGATGAACTGGGTTTCGAGCATTTTTTGACTAACAAGGGTAATCTGGTCATGAAAGTCCCCGGTAAATTCGATAAAAATATCGGCATATCCGCACATGTGGACACGCTTGGGCTTGTTGTGCGCGGCTACAAGGGTGACGGAACGCTCAGCTTCTCACGCGTAGGCGGGGCTATTCTGCCGACCTTAGACGGCGAGTACTGCAAAATCTACACACGCGGCGGCGATGTTTATACGGGAACGATTCTGTCCAACTCGCCTGCCTCGCATGTCTTTGAAGACGCGTCGGAGCTAAAGCGCGACGCCGCAAACATGCACGTAAAACTAGACGAAATTGTCAAAAGTGAAGATGATGTGAAAAAACTGGGCATACTTCCGGGTGACTACATTTGCTTTGACCCAAAAACAGTGATTACCGAAAAAGGATTCATCAAGAGCAGATTTCTTGACGATAAACTATCAGCGGCGATTATCCTTACAGTGCTGCGCGAAGTGAAGCCGTCACACAATGTATGCGCCGTGTTCTCTGTCTATGAAGAAGTGGGGCATGGTTTGAGCCATCTGCCCTGTGATTTGGACGAGTTTCTTGCGGTAGACATGGGCTGCATAGGCGACGACCTTACCTGTACGGAGTACGATGTCTCGATATGCGCAAAAGACTCAAGCGGCCCATACGACTACGATATGACTACGCGCCTGATAGAACTGGCAAAAGGCGCCGGGCTTTCCTACGCGGTGGATATTTACCCGTTCTACGGTTCGGATGTATCCGCGGCGCGGGCGGCGGGCCACGACATACGCGGCGCGCTGATTGGCCCCGGGGTGGCGGCAAGCCACGGCATGGAACGCAGCCACATGAAAGCGGCGGAAAACGCGGCAAAATTACTGGCGCTTTACCTCACAAGCTAGTTTGTGGTATACTTCGTGAAGTGCAAATTTTAAGAAAACCAAGGAGGCATCATTTCAATGAGTTCGACCGGCAGCGTAATGGAAAAAATCGAGACAAATAAGGTCAAACTGACCATAACCTTCAGCCCGGAGGAGTTTCGTACAGGGCTTTTATACGCCTACAACAAGGCGAAGGGGCAAATAAATATTCAAGGTTTCAGAAAAGGCAAAGCCCCGCGCAAGATAATCGAGCAGTACTACGGCAAAGATGTCTTCTACGAAGAAGCAATAAACCACCTTCTGCCCGAAGCCTACGAAGCTGCCTTGGACGAACATGAACTTGAACCGGTATACAAGCCGGAGGTAGACGTCACATCCATGGACGAAAAAGACGGCGCTGTCTGCACAGCCGAAGTTTTCGTTAAGCCGGAAGTGGAAATCGAAGGCTATGTGGGGCTGACCTACCCAATAATAGAAACCGAGCCGACAGACGATGACATAGAAAAACGCCTGCAAGACGAGCTTGAAAAGAACTCGCGCCTAATAACGGTAGACCGCGCGGCAGAGATGGGCGATACCGTAAGCATAAACTTCACAGGCTACATTGACGGCGAGCCCTTCGAGGGCGGTGAGGCGACAGACTATGACCTGCACCTAGGCAGCAAGAGCCTTATCGATACCTTCGAAGACCAGCTGGTAGGGCACGTTGCGGGAGACGAGGTTGACGTAAACGTAACCTTCCCGGACGACTACGGCAAGACAGACCTGCAAGGCAAGCCCGCGCTCTTTAAGGTAGAGCTGCTTGAAGTGCAGGGCAGAGAAATGCCCGAGCTTGACGACGATTTCGCACAGGACGTTTCGGAGTTCGATACATTAGAAGAATTCCGCGAAGACCTAATCAGCAAAATCCGCGAAGAAAAAGAGAACCGCGCAAACGTAGAAAAACGCGCAAGCGTAGTAGCACAGCTTGTAGAAAAAGCGGTGATGGAAGTACCCGAAGCGATGTACACAGCCCGCATAGAGGAAATGACGGAAGAAATGCGCTACCGTCTGTGGACACAAGGGCTTGGGCTAGAGCAGTATCTGTCCTTCTCACGCATGACGATGGCTGACCTGCACGACAACTATCAAGCCCCAGCGAAGGAAGAAGTAGAAGCCCGCCTCGTATTAGAAGCCGTCGCAAAAAAAGAGGATTTCGCGATAAGTGACGAGGAGCTTCACGAATACATCGGAAAAATCGCTATGCCTAACCAAAGTGTAGACGATATATTAGAAGAAATGAATGAACACCGCAAAAAGGCGCTCATTCAAGACCTGAAGAACCAAAAGGCGCTCGACTACGTAGTCGAGAAAGCCGTTGCCATAGAAGTTGTTGATAAAGAGAATAAAGAGGAGGAATAAAGCTAATGCCTTTAGTACCATACGTAATAGAGCAGACAAACCGTGGCGAACGGTCATATGACATATATTCGAGGCTCTTAAAAGACCGGATTATATTTCTGGGGGACGAGGTAAGCGATGTAACGGCTAACCTGATTGTCGCTCAGCTGCTGTTCCTTGATGCGGAAGACCCGGACAAGGATATCAACCTGTATATAAACAGCCCGGGCGGCAGTGTTTCGGCGGGCTTGGCGATTTATGACACTATGAACCATGTTAAGAGCGATGTCTCTACCATTTGTGTAGGGATAGCGGCGAGCATGGGCGCCCACCTTTTGGCGGGCGGCGCGAAGGGCAAGCGCTTTGCACTGCCGAACGCGGAGATAATGATACACCAACCGTCCGGCGGCTACCGCGGACAGGCGACAGACATTCAAATCCACGCCGAACACATTCTGCGGACTAAACAGCGCCTGAACGAGATGATGGCGGAAAACTGCGGTAAGCCTGTAAACGTAGTAGCCGAGGCGCAGGAACGTGACAACTACATGAGCGCAAATGAAGCTCTGGACTTCGGTATTATCGATAAGGTAATCAACCGTAAGGAAGAAGGAAAATAAGGAGGCGGCCATGCCATCTAAACCGGAAAAGGTCTTGCGGTGTTCTTTTTGCGGAAAATATCAAGACCAGGTACGTAAAATCATAGCAGGTGCTAATGTATATATCTGTGACGAGTGCGTGGACTTATGTGTAGATATCCTGGAGGACGACCCGGATATCCTTGACCCGTACCATGACGATGATTTCCGCCTGCCAAAGCCTAAGGAAATCCACGCTTTTCTTGACGAGTATGTAATCGGACAGGACAGGGCAAAGGTTGCACTTGCCGTTGCGGTATACAACCACTATAAGCGAATCGCCTCGGTAGAAACCGGGGACGATATCGAGCTGCAAAAGAGCAATATTCTGCTAGTGGGCCCAACGGGTGTAGGTAAGACCCTGCTTGCGCAGACCCTTGCAAGGTACTTGCAGGTACCGTTTGCGATAGGCGACGCGACCAGCTTAACAGAAGCGGGCTACGTCGGTGAGGACGTCGAGAATATTCTGCTGAAACTGATTCAGGCGGCGGACTTTGATATCGAGCGCGCGGAACGCGGGATTATATATGTGGACGAGATTGACAAAATCGCGAGGAAGTCCGACAACCCGTCCATTACGCGTGATGTAAGCGGCGAGGGCGTTCAGCAGGCGCTTCTTAAAATCCTGGAAGGGACGGTCGCATCCGTTCCTCCGCAGGGCGGCAGAAAGCACCCGCACCAGGATTTCATCCAGATTGATACTTCGAACATATTGTTCATCTGCGGCGGCGCGTTCAACGGGATTGAACAGGTAGTGGAGCGCAGGCTGAACAAAAAAGTAATCGGCTTCGGCGCCGACCCAAAGACCAAAAGCGAGAAGCTGAACGACGACCTGATGGCAGAGCTGCAAACCCAGGACTTGCACAAGTTTGGGCTAATCCCCGAGATTATCGGCCGGCTGCCCGTCTTGGTGACGCTTTCGCATCTGGACGAGGAAGCGCTGTTAAGCATACTGACACAGCCGAAAAACGCGATTGTTAAGCAGTATCAGTACTTGCTTGAGCTTGACAATGTGCATTTGGAGTTTAATGAGGAGGCCTTGAAGGCCATTGCCCAGCTGGCAATCGAACGCGAGACAGGGGCGAGGGGGCTTAGGGCTATAGTCGAGGGGATTATGACGCAGGTTATGTATGATGTTCCTTCGGATGAGACTGTGGAGAAGTGCATTATAACGAAGGATACTGTGGATAATAAGGAGCCGCCTGACTTTGTGTTTAATGAGAATCGGGCGCCGATTGTGAGGAAAAGTAAGAGAAGGCGGGCGAGGAACCGGGCGCCTGCGGGGTGAGGTGCAGTTTATGGATGTTCGCGTATTGAATGTTCCGGCCGATACTGACGAGGCTAAGAAGCGGGATTTAGAGTTCTGGAAAGAGTTTGACAAGCTTGCCGCAGAGTCTGTTGACGAAGAACTGAGTTTGGCTGACTTTCCGCGCTTGGATTTTGGGCGTGAGCCTATTTTGTTTGACGGCGGGGAGTTATCATGATATATGCTCTCGACACCAATATCGTAATAGAATTGCTTAACCTCAATCGGATAGTTCATGAACAAAGAGACAAAGCAGTAGCGGGCGGGATAAGATTTATTATCCCGCCCATTGTTGATTATGAGGTATGCCGCGGGCTTTTTTTGTTGCCGGAAAGCAGGGTGTCGGATAAAAAAGAAAAGATGTACTTTTATTTGCTAGGCATTTTATAAACGTAGATGGGCTATTGTTGGTAAATTGGGCATCTTTGGATTGATATGAAGGCAACCGGTCGGTGTGAGCGACCGGTTGCTTTTTTTGTGTGATAAAGAAGTTTATTAGTTTAGGTTTTAAGGAATTGTAGCTTTTGTTGCTTATTTGTTCAGCTGATATTAGATTGTGTTACCTGTGCCTGGATACTGCTCGCTCAATCGCTTCTATTGCTCTGCGGTCTGCTACATACGAATCGGCTAGGATTCCTGTATGGATTGTCCCGGCTACAGGGCGGTGGCTGTCGTTTGGACTGTTCATGTTTGCTGAATCTCTTATTACTTCTATGCTTCGTGTTTCATCATCCCATGTAACCACAGCTCCAAAAAATTCACCGATAAAGCGTAGCGGCACCATTGTTCGGTCGTCGACTATTTGTGCTGGCACATCCATTCCTAGCTCCGCTAATTCTTGGCTCACTTCACCTATGGCAAAGCTTAGAGTGCTTTCATCCAACATCAAATAAACTGTAAGTGGTCTGCTTTCTGTAGCTGGTGTCCAGTCAACTTCTGCGCCAAGTGCATAAGCTACAAATCTCACAGGGAGCAAGGTGCGCCCATCTCTTATTACAGGTAGTACATCCATAATTTGCGTTGGTGCATTACCCGCTAAGTCGTAAATGGTCGGATAACCTAACCGCATTGAAATTCGTTTGAGGGTTTCTACATAAGAGATAAAGAAGCTCCCTGTAAAATTTACTTCGATACAGAATTTCTCTGTTTCAAGGTTAAGGCTTCCACCAATAACTTGGCTCTCATGTTCTGCAACAATTCTATGATGGTTTTGATTATACAAATCAAAACCAGATAGGTTTGCAAATATCGTGAAACTTTCAGCAAGCTCATTCAATTCTTCATCGCCTACTCTGAATAAAATTTCCGTCAGTACAAAATCATCAGATTCATCCAGTAGACCAAGCGAATAATATCCATCCATACCGAACATTTCATAAATGCTAATGAGTAGCGGATATCCGCTATATTCCATATTTGCCTTCAATTCTTTAATTAACGCTACGGAAAGCTCAACCCACACAATTTCATTCATTACGCGAAGGGGGACTTGCGCTTCGGCTAGGAGGGTAAGCGTTTCGCGGTAAAGATGTAGATTGCTAATACCTTCACCCAACGTCAGCATCGTTAACTCCCAGCCCTCGTCAAGCTGGTTTAGAATATATTCGTGATTTTGATAAGCTGGGCGCGGCGTTCTTTCTGGTATTGCTTGTTGATAACCTCCTACAACAAAGTTAACGGCTCTGCTTAGGGTCGAGCTGTTAAACCTTTCATTATCCCCAATAGCTCTAACACTTACTGCATGAGTACCGTCGAGAAGATTTAAGGTAGACAAATCAAACGTAGTGCCTGAAATTATTCCGCTCCTTGCACGGTTTCCAACATAGACACGGTAGCCTACTGCATTATTTACCCTGTTCCAGCTTACTATCGAATCGGTGATTCTTACTCTTGTTGGTGATGTTAGTGAGGGTATTGTTGGTACAGAGTCGGAATCTTGTACTTGGCTATCTCCGCCATTAACAGGAGGTACAAATTGATTACCACCACCAGCATTACCTGTGCCACCGCCGCCTATCGGCGGAGCTTCACCAGATATGAACATCGCAACAGCACTCGTACCTTCGCTTGAGAAAACAACTTTTTGCTCGGTACGGCTTTCTTTAGGAATATCACTGTTTAGAGGTATAGTTTGCGTTTCGATGGTGCTTCCGTCTGTGTCTAGCAAACTAACTCTAATTACACCAGCATCAGCACCGATGGCTTGCATAGAATTGTTGTAAATGTGCAAAGTCGCATCTGTCCCGCTTCCTGTTGTTTGTGTATCAGTAAAAATTAATAGTGGTTCCTCACCGAATCTAATTAGGCTGAAAAATGCTATTGAAGATGTGTTGCCTAAGTAGTGGCGTTCTTCTACAAAATTGCCATTGTTCCATATGGTGGCTAACGCATGGATGCGATGTCCCATGAGTGGTATTTCTCCAGCAACTAATACATCTTGTGAGATAGCATAGTTAAACTGAACGCTTAGACCATACTCATCTAAAAGCAACAAATCAGCATTATCACTAATTAGCATAGGGCCGCTTATATTCGATATAGGTTCACTAAACATTGGGTCTGCAAAAAATTCAAACCTTATTTCATTTCCGCTACCCGCTAACGGCACATCACTGTCATTGTATAACTGCATTGCAAAGATACGTTCGCCACCCTCTGCCAAAAGAGTAGTAATTTGACCTATAGAAACATCTGTTTTTGCGAACATCAATGTGCCATCGACTGTTCTGGTTTGTCCATTTGTGAAACCGACTGTGATATCGTATGGGATGTTACGAAGCGTTTCCCCAGTACGTATAGTTTCATCAAACAGAATAACTTCGCCCGGTACAATGTTAGTATTAGTGTTGTTTGGGTTGAGTACTTGCCCATCTGCACGGATAGTAACTGAGGTTATCGCATCAATGCCTGTGTTTGCAATAGCGAACGATACCATCACATCTTCAAAATTCCGAACATAATAACTATCATATAGAGCAACTCCTACAAAAGAGTTATCAAATGTACCGCTCCGCCTAAAGAAACGCGCGTCCACATCTGCGAGAGGGTCGTCGCTTGCTTGTATTTGCAAAAACTCAACTGTTACATCGTTACCGTTAATTTCACCACCAGTTAGAGTTACCAGATTACCTTCTTGTGCTTCGACTAGAAGCATAGGTGCAGAAAGAAGTACATTTCCTCCACTGCTTTGCACCATCAAGCCATAAATCAAGTCACCCTGTACATCAAAATTATAAGCTCTCTTTAGTATTGCCGCACGGTTATAATCTCCACGAACTAGCTGAAAGCCCATTGTTGGGGTTATCGGATGCATAGCGTTAGCATCAAAAACGCTTGCTTCCGGTAATAAAACGCCATTGTTTTCCAGCTTTCTGACAATAACGTCTGTACCATACGTATATGATGATGTATGCCAAGCCAGATAAAATCCACTATTTACTGCGACAACTTGCGGGTTCATGTTCGTAGTATTCGCGCTTGTAAGGATATGTTTGTCAATAGTAGTGTTCGTACCTCTTACAAAATACGCTGTTGTGTGACTGTAATACATACCGTCCATTGTCGTGGTTATTACTGTAAATCCGCTAGAGTTCATAGCAATATCCATGCTTGTAACACTGTCAGTACCCAAAGTGTCTAAATGCATGGCTTGCGACCAGCTACCGCCGGAATATCTTGCATACCAGATTTCCGTCATAGCTGTAACATCACCGTCTACGTTATCTAAAAGTAGTTTTTGCCATGCAACTACCGCATTGTTGCCATAAACGGCTATCACCGGCGCAACATCCGGACGAAAATCATCTGTTGGAATAAAAATATTATTTTCGTCCCAATTTCCGTTATACGCAACCACAACAGCTATTTCACTTTGGTTCATAAGGCTGATTAGGTCATTTGTGCCAAGTTCAATATAGCCGTTTGCGTCTGCGATATCATTCAGCCAATCATGTGTATCTTCGCTAAAAGTTTCCCATGCCGATACTGCAAAGTTTGAGTTTCCGGCAACTACGCCATCCCAAGGTGATTCTGGTAATGCGTTTAGAGATACACCTAGTGGAGAATATGCGCTCATAGGTACGAAGAAATTATCGTTAAGGTTAACCATATCCATAGCACTTAGTGAGGTAATAGCATTTCTATGAAAAACATCTTGACTGCCTCTAAGGTGTACTGTGGTAAGTGGTATACGGCGCGTAGTTCCGATTGTACCGCTTGCATGACCAAACAATGCGCGTACAAACCATTCAGACCCGAATGTCACACTGCGAGTAAGCCTCCTGCCAGTCACGCTGTTTCTTGGATAGAGTGTATGGTGCATTGTCGCGGATTCAAATCCAAATGCATGTTTACCATAACCGCTTATCCCCATACTCATAAGAATAAGACTTACCTCCAAAGCCGGCGTCACTTTATCACGTATCGCTGAAAACTCAGTAACTCTTATATAACTGCCATCACTAGCTATCTGCATATCAGTTTGATTTATAAATCCAGTCTCATAACCGATACGTACAAAAATAGGCGGAAGCTTCCATACAGGAATACTAACCGAAAGCCCTGCTGACCTTGTCAACCCACCTCTCATATATCCATCAGTTACTATCAAATTGAATTGTTGTGATATAGGACACCATTGTAAATCACCGTATACAAAAGCAATTAAGTCTACAGAAGATACATCGAATTTAGGCATGATGCGAGGTGCACCTAGCTTTGGTTTCCATTTTCCTGTTAATAGCTCAATAAAATTATTTACATCCTTCCATTTAGGTAATCCAAGACCGAAATTCAAACCATGTCTATAAAGCCAAAGCTGAGTATATATATGGTTGAATCTTCTATCAAATGGGGCAATACTAGGGTGACCAATAACAGCACGAAAACTATATCCGCCTTGACCATCACCTTTAGGTTGAATGTCCACATAAAATTCAAGTGCCGAGATATCCATTTGAACAGAAGGCCCACTCCTGCCTTCAACATTCCTATATTGTGATAGAGTTGATGTATTAAACTGCCAGTCAACAGGAATAATTAATTCTCTAGCCCCAGCTCCAGCTAAGTTTGCCACAGGAAAAGGAATTGGAATAGACGTAGACCCATTTGCAAAAATTATTTCAATATCAAATGAGCGTTCTTCTCCTAGTGGAACATAAGTAGCCATGTTATCTCTGTTAATTTCCCACACAATTTCTATATACTGAAAATCATTAGCACCTAAAAACGGTGGATTGAATATTCTAGCCTCTTGTACACCACCCGGTATACGCCTATCCCCGCCTCTCTCCCTAATAGTAGCCGATGCAAAACGTCTAGTAGGCGGTAAAATAATACGTGTAACTACTTCATTGCTACGGTCAGACGGCATCCCTATGCTACTATTTGTATTTGTAATGTCTCGCCCATTTAATGAATGAATCGCCATCGGTTGTTGCCTGTTCCAGCTACGGATAAACATATGAAACGCGCCTGTCCTTAATGATTGCCGGGCATCATAAAACGCATCCATTTCTACAAGCATGGGGGCGAAATTACCGTTTAGAAATTGAACCTCAAACACATAACGATACTCCCGGTCTGCGGCTATTTCTCCCAGTTTGTCAGGGTGCAAGTCAAATGATATACGTCCTTTATCCTGTTGTCTTACTGTGATTCTTTCATTGATATACGAACCCGGTATCCAAATGCCATTGTTAAAAAGCCCACCACGCACTTGTACATCACCTACATAGTGACCACCGTTTACGATATTAGCAACTAACGTCACATTGGATAGTAATGTTAGCTGAATAAAGTTTACAGGATAATTACCGAATTGTGTTTCTCCGCTTATTAATCTGTAATTAGGAATGATACCAACCCAGCGTTCGCCGTGAGCTTCTGAATTTATCATTACATCGCTGGCGATGCCTGTTGGCTCATATATTGCGATTTCACCAATTAAACCTCTGATACCTTGCCCTGTAGCTGTATTTATGTTCCTCGTTTGCCCCGCGCCGTTAGTAAAAGTTAGGGTTATCGGCTGACCGGGTAGTGTACGAATCATGTATAGTTGGTCTGCAAGCGAATATATTCTGATTGGTACATTAACTTGTTGCCCTGTAGCAGAATGGGTTACTGTCAGCGTGGTTTGACCTTCGCGCAATCCAAAAATATGAATTGAGCGCATCGCGGAAATAGCCTCACCATCCATAACCCTTCGCCAGCCGCCTTGAAGTACCCATACCTCTGCAATGCTATCATCAGCAACTTGCCAAGTAAAAGCATCGTTAGCAGTCCACCCTAGCGGGCTTTCGGAAAGATTGATTTCATACATCCAATTCAGCAATGGTCGCAAATCCATTAGCGCGTCATTTCCACTGGCTGCCGTTACTCTTGGTGCATTATCCATGATGATTGGAGAAGCAAATTGAGAGCTTAACGCAGTGTGATTTAACACTGTGAATCTAAACGGAGCAGTATGGTGAGGCTGTCCGTGATTGTCACTTACTGTAACTTGTATTACATATTCAGCCCTTAACCCTGTTGGTGTAGGTATTTGTAATGAAACACTATTACCACTTACGCTAAATTGGCTACTTGAAATACTCTGACCGTTTACTGCGACATTTACGCCCTCTAAATTTGACGAACCAGAGCTTGCCACCGTCCAAGATAGATTGAATCTATTAACGTCACTTGTGATAGACATACCTTGTGGCTGATTAAATTGAACAGTAAGCGGAATCGGCAAAACATCAATGATATGTTCAGCTTCAATATACCGTGATATTTCATTCGCCCAATATCTGATAGAAACTGTGTAACGCCCCGGCCCTCCTAGATTTGTAGTGTCAATCGTAAAGTTTCGGACAGTTCCGTTTACTGTAAGAGTTTGCAAAACATCATCGTTTCCATATCTGCGTACATATGCTGTATGTGTGCCCATGTAGCGGTCGCTGTGGAAATGTACATCTATACTTCTGCCGTCTATTACCGTCCTGTGGTGTATACTTCTGTTGTTGATTGTAACTCTGTGCGGAGCGTTGCCACTCGCTAATAACTCAACTTCAATATCATAGTAAAGATTGTTTGGGTTATCAGGGTGCGCCCAATCATATGGTCTAGCAGTAATTATGACTTGCTGTCTATTATGGAAAAAGCTCATAAGTGAAGGATTTATAATAAGGTTACCGTTATTATCTGTTGATATATCGCTCTCCGGCATTTGCACACCATCAACCTCAACTTCCCATACAACAGAGGGGAAAGTCACATCATCATCTATAATCGCTTCAAATATGTAGGTGATATATTTGTTTACATACATAATGCCATCGACAGAACCGTCAATAATTGAGATATTCTCTACCCATACAGGCGGAATGTATACATAAACAGTGTCATACATTTGATTATCTTCTACCGACTGCGCCATTACTGTAAACCTTAACGACCTTTCATCCGCTCCAACTTCTAGTAAGCCGTCATAACGAGATATAATAGTATCTGGTGAAGTATTGCCCTCAACATACCAAGTAACTTCTGTAGATGGGTGACCTGTGCCTTGTACTGTTGCGCTGAATTGTTGGGTTTCGCCTCGATTTGTAGTTGCTGTGTTTGGGGTTATGGTTATGCTGGTTACGGTAGGTGATGGTACAGTTACGGATGCAAAACCAGACCTAGAAGGGTCGAAGTCTGACATCGCTCTTACACGAAAATTCGCTGTTTCATTAGCGGCTACTGTTAATAGCCCTGTTGCTGAATCTATAAATGTGCCTGCTTGTACGTTGTATTGTATAGGGATAGACCATGTTACAGTTCGAGTTATAGCTCCTACACCTTGCACTGTCGCGTTGAATTGTTGGTTTGCTCCTCGTTGCACAGTTGACGCAGGAGGGGCTACATTAACACCGGTGACGGTAGGAATTGCTACAGAAGCTGTCCCTGAAACTGTGGAGGCGTGCGCTGAGGTAGCTCTAACAGTAAGGCTAGTTGCTGTTTCATTTGTCGCAACAGTCAATACCCCAGTACTACTTATCCAAGTGCTAACCGAGTTATATCCTTCAACTGTCCACATTACACCTTGGGGCGGATTACCCATACCTTGTACAGATGCAGTAAACTGTTGCGTTAATCCTCTTTGAACAGTTGCTGAACTAGGACTTACGGTTACGCTTGATACAGTGGAGGGGAGTATTTGTGGAATATTAGAACCGACTGTTGAGCCTACACCTAATTGTCCTTGATTATTATTACCCCAAACCCAAAGCATACCATCACTTCTAATGGCAACAGTATGACTCTCCCCAGAAGCTATATTTACCCAACCCGAAGAAGCAGGGATGGTAATTTGTTGAGGTGTATTCCTTTGTGTATTTGTGCCATCACCAAGTTGTCCATCAAAGTTTCCTCCCCAAGCCCACAATGTACCATCGGTTCGCGTTGCTGTTGAATGAAACTCTCCCGATGAAACATTCGCCCAATTTGTAGCTGTTCCTATTTGTACAGGTGCATTTCTTGTTATCGTAGAGTTATCGCCTAACCAGCCATTGGTATTACTTCCCCAAGCCCAAAGAGTTCCATTAGTTCTTGTAGCCAGTACAAAACCAGAACCCGCCGATATATTTGCCCAAGTTGTAACTGTTCCTACTTGTGCGGGTGCATTTCTCCCAACCCCTGTTGAGCCACTTCCTAGTTGGCCTACTCCATTATGCCCCCATGTCCAAAGTGTGCCATTGGTTCTTGTGGCTACGGTGAATCCATTCCCAACAGACACACTAGCCCAGTTTGAATCTATTCCGACTTGAACAGGTTGTCTACGATAATCATTGAATCCTCCTGAAGAACCGATACCTAGCTGTCCATCATTATTATGTCCCCACGCCCAAAGTGTACCGTCGCTCCTAACTGCCACGGTATGTTGGTCGCTCCCAGCTACACTTCGCCAAGTTGTTGTTTCAACTCGTACGGGAGAGGATGAAAATCCCAAAACTGACCCAGTACCAAGTTGTCCAAATGTGTTAGCTCCCCATGCCCAAAGACTACCATCAGACCTCAAAGCAAGTGAATGGTTTCTACCCGCCGCTACGCTTACCCAATTTGTAGCTGCCCCAACCCGCACTGGTGCAGTGCGGCTTGTCCTAGTGCCATCCCCAAGCTCCCCATCTGAATTTCTTCCCCATGCCCATAATGTGCCATCGTCCAAAACAACTAAAGTATGCCCTAAACCAACCGCTATATCACGTACTGCATTGCTGGATAATGGCATTATCTCATTAAAAACAAACTCATACCTATTTCTATTTATCGATTCATCCGAATACCTCACTTCATAAACAGTATAAAAATAAACAAAACTTTCTACATAATCCCATACTATATCTACCGCTACGTTATAAAATGCCGATGGAGTAGTTACTTGACTATCTGGCATCCAATCAAATGCTGGCATATCTCGATAAACATAGGAATACTCTCTAGTTACGTGTACTCCATGTGAAATTGTAACAGCACAATCTCTACCTAACCCAAGTAAAGAATCTATCGAAATCTGTCTTTGTATATCTGCGTCAAGCCATCCCTCAAAGGCACATTCTATTTCATAACGTATGTATACTGCATATGCGTATTCTCTGTTATATACACTGATAATTTCTAACATCTGAACTATATTAAAATCATTTATTCTCCAAACCGCCAGTGATGAACCATTATCTTGTATACTCGGCAACGTGGCAAACCAAGAATTTTGATAACTACCACCAAAGGTAAATATCTCGCCATCAATTTTGAAATCTGTACGATATAAAGCTATTGATTCATCCAGCATTTGACCAGACGGTAAAATATAAAAGCCTCCGTTTTGCCTGTTGACATAGAATTTTATGTAACCGTTATCACTAATGATGAAGGTGTCAGCTAATTCTATTCCAACCGGAATATAAGCCGATACCGACAAAACTCCAATACCGCTTGCTTGAAACGTCATGATAATGACCATAAACACCGCTAGTACTCTACTGAACTTCATAAGATTTCCTCCTTCAAATAACTCCCCTTGGTGATATATTTCACAGGCTACGCATAGCCCAATAGTAGCACGTATAGCCTACTTCTGCAACCCCATCCATGTACCCTAAGACTAACTTTCATGGATAGGAGCTGGTAAATTTGGATTCTGCATTAGCCGTTCGCGTCCGTATTTTGCAGTTATGCGAGGAACACCGCATTACGATTAATAAACTCGCTACTCTTTCTGCATTACCACCATCGTCAGTCAAAAACATTTTATACGGCAAAAGTAAAGACCCCAAACTAACCACTATTAAAAAAATTTGTGATGGCCTCGATATTACACTCGGTCAGTTTTTCTCTACTCACGTATTTGACACTCTTGAGCAAGAAATAAAGTAATGCAACATAAGCAGAATTAAAATTTACAAGCTTATAGTAACATAAATTAGGAGACATTATCAACCACACCAAAAATCCCGGCGATGGTCACATATACAAAATGCGGACAGACGGCAGCGATAACCAACCCCTGTACGACGACAGATGCCATAGTCTAAACGTAATAGGCGATTGGATGTACTTCGGTAACTCGTCCGATACAAACACATTCTGGAAAATGACTACCCGCGGCACAGAGGGTAAAAGAATTGTCTCGCAGATTGGCGGATGCTGGAATATCGCAGGCGACTGGGTCTATTACCGAAGCAACGATAACCCGGACAAAGCACACAGAATCTATAAGCACCGCCTAGACGGCACCGTAAAACAACAGCGCTTAGCCGAAGATTTAAGCCTGGAAATATGCGTAGCAGGCGACTGGGTCTATTACATGCAATATGCAGATAACAGCTCAAAAGGCGGGAGTGTCGAGAAAACTTATAGAGTTTACAGAATGCGTACGGACGGTTCTGACAGGAAGTTACAGACCGGCCCGCCGGAGGAATAGTAAGATGGAGCGGTAAGAATGGGAGGGTTCAGTTGGTTGGTGTGACTGACCAACTGAACCTTTTCTTGTAATTTTCCAAAAAGTCTTTTTTATTCCGCTTGATTGAGTTTTCTTGTCTTTTTGGCAAAATGATGGAAAGGTAGTTTCAAAAATGATTATCCACACATAAAAATACAATCCCCTGTTAATATAAATTGCACTAAACTTTTGAAATGCAAATAATGCTTATTGCCTATTTCTCACTGCTATATATTGATGCTTCCTTGCTTTTCCGTCTTTTATTTCAGTCCTTCTCAACTCAACTAATTTTTTGGCACATTCAACAGCCTTAGAATCAGGGTTTACGAAAAGAATAGAGCCTTCACAGGAATTTGTAAACTCTTTTCCAAAAACAGCGTTAAGTTTCAATGCACATTGACCACATGTTTGACAGTTTTTTGTATTTGTCCAGACGATTTCTTTTAGCTCGTCAGATAAAGAATCAGCGTCATACTCGCCAATAAGCGGCGACACGTTCCAACAACCGACATCTAAATTATGATATTCTGCTGCACCGTGCAGTCGTATAAAACATACTCTGTATGTTTTACTGCTGACTGTCCAAACATTCTTGGCAGACCATGCCGGGTTCAACTTATTTTCGCGTAGATAGGCAACAAAATCTAATGCGTTTTTTTGCGTATCACCATTAAGAACATCACCGATAACATCTTCGATTTTTGGTTTAACTGCTTTTTCTGACATTTCTCTTTCTCCTTCGCTTAAATTTTCTACATTATGAAACAATAAAAACCACTTCGCAGACCTGGATTCAAGTATGATTATCATTAAAAATGTACCATGCTTTTCATAAGATAGAGCGGTGAGAGCGGGAGGGTTTAGTTGGTTAGTGTGACTTACCAACTGAACCTTGATTATTATTTACTACTGCTTTTTCAGTTGAGCTTCAAGCTCGGCAATCCGAGCATCTTTTTCAGCGGTCACATTCGCAACCACGCCTTGCCAATGCTCGTCTCTCTTACGCTCTGCATTGTAAATAGCCTGCGCCTCATCATGCCGAGCCTTAGAACGCATACGTTCTATTTCCTTAAATTCCGGCGATGCCGCCACATGGCGGTATGCTGTTATTGCTTCGCTCATAAAGGACACCTTCCATGCGCTAAGTATACCACACCACACACCGCTTTTAACATCCAGACTTATTAATTTGCATTTTACCCCTACTTTGATTATACTTCCCTCATACCCAAAAAAACAAAAACTAAAAGGCGGTTTATACTTGGCTGATATTACACGCATGAGAGACTTATGCCATGATGAAACGATAAAAACCACCAGACATTTTACTGACAGATTAGTCGAGCGCCTTATAGAATATGATGATGTCATATCGGCGATAATTGATGGTGAGATTATTGAAGAATATCCAACGGCGTACCCGCACCCTTGTGCGCTGCTTTTACATCTCACAACTGGTGATAAACCCCTCCATGTTGTAGCCGGAACGGATGGTATCTACCTATGGCTAATTACCGCTTATCACCCAACACTTGATAAATGGAACTCTGACTATAAAACAAGAAAGGCAGTTGACTAAAAATGACCTGCTTCTTTTGCAAAGGAACACTCACAGACGGCTTTACAAACCACTTCGTAGACCTGGATTCAAGTATGATTATCATTAAAAATGTACCATGCCAAAAATGTGACCAATGCGGTGAGGTTGTTTACAGCGGGGGTACCGTTCGGAGGATTGAACAAATTGTTAGCGCGATGAAAGGCTCTTTAACAGAAATTGCAGTTATCCACTACTCCGAAAAAGCAGCATAACCCACTTTTTGACTTAACTATAATTTGCATTTTACCCCTCCTTTGATTATACTTCCCTCATACCAAAAAAATCAAAGGAGGAATTTTTATTATGACCACAGTGGGCATTGATATCGGCACAGGCGGCGTTCGTATGCTTGCCATGGACGAAACAGGCAAGATTCTTAAAATCGTCACCCGCGACTATCCGCTTTATCAAAGCGGGCCGGACTCGGAGCAGGAGCCGGATGACTGGTGGAACCAGTGCGTGGACGGGCTCAAGGAGATGACTTTGGCGGTTAAGGATATAGCGGCGGTTTCGTTCAGCGGGCAAATGCACGGCTTGGTCGTGCTAGACTCGGACGACAAGGTGATTCGGCGGGCTATGCTTTGGAATGACCAGCGGACTACCGCGCAGTGCGACTATCTAAATAACAAAATAGGGCGCGATAAGCTGCTCGAAAATACCGCGAATGTCGCACTTACCGGGTTCACTTTACCTAAAATTCTCTGGATGAAAGAACATGAACCCGATAATTTCAAAAAAATCGCAAAGATTATGCTGCCTAAAGACTATCTCGCATACAAACTCAGCGGACAGTTCTGCACGGACGAGTCGGATGCTTCCGGCACCTTGCTGCTTGATGTAAGCAAGCGGGCTTGGTCGCCTTTTATGATGGAAGTGGCGGGGCTTAACGCTTCACAGCTGCCTAAGGTCTATCCGTCAAGCGGGGTTGTCGGCACAGTAACGGCTGCCGCGGCTAAGGCTACAGGGCTTTCTGAGAATGTAAAGGTAGTCGCGGGCGGCGGCGACCAGGCTGTGGGCGCGGTCGGCACAGGTACCGTGGACGGCGGAATGTGTTCGCTTTCGCTTGGTACTAGCGGCGTTGTTTTCGTGGCAGGCGATGATTTTGCTGTGGACAAGAACCCCAGCGCAATCCACTCCTTCTGCGCGGCCAACGGGCGCTACCACATGATGGGCGTAACACTAGGCGCCGCAGCTTCCACAAAATGGTGGATAGAAGACGTACTAGGCACAGGCGACTACAACGGCGAGCAAAAAGCCATTAAAACCGAGGATTTGGGTAATAATAATGTGTACTACCTGCCGTACCTCAGCGGCGAACGCAGTCCGATTAACGATTCCGACGCACGCGGCGCATTCGTGGGGATGACGACGATGACATCACGCACGGACATGACCCTGGCGGTGCTTGAAGGCGTTGCGTACAGCCTGCGCGACTGCTTGGACGCAATCAAGAAACTAGGCGTGTCCGCGTCCTCCGCACGCATAATCGGCGGCGGCGCAAAAAGCCCGCTCTGGTGCCAAATCATGGCAAACGTACTGAACCTGCGCGTAGATAAAATTAACTCGGCAGAAGGCCCTGCTTTCGGCGCTGCGATTCTTGCGATGGTGGGCGCAGGCGCGTTCCCAACGGTAGAGGAAGCCTGCGCGAAGCTGATTAGCGTAACCGAGTCCTTCGCACCGGACGCAGGCGCGGCAGCCCGCTACGACAAGCGCTACCCAATTTACGGTCAGCTGTACAAAGACCTGGCAGGCACATTCAAAAAACTAGGAGAGTAATATGAACAACAAAAGTTCGGATTCCGGGGACGGCAAAAAGCCCGGCAGCTTCATGACAATACTTATCACGGCGCTTCTTGTAACTTTCTTCATTAACATACTGTTGCAGAGTCTGTTTGCCGAGTCTGTAGTTCGTATCCCGTACAGCGAGTTTCTGGAGCTTGTGCGAGGCGGCTATGTGGAACGCGTGGAAGTTCAGGCGGACAGGCTGCTCCTGACCGTCCGCGAAGGTCTCCCGGAAATCAAACAAGCCGAGCCGGAAGCGCCCACAGGCCCCTTCGCCTTCCTGGATGCAGTCCGCATCCAAACCGAGCAGCGGCTTGCCGCACAAGCGCCCGAGCCCGGCAGCCAGCGCCAGTTCTATACAGGCCTGGTCGAAAACCCCGAACTGGTTTCACTCCTTACCGCACACAGCGTAGAGTTCTCCGCGCCCGTCAGCGACAGCAACTTCATAGTGGACATTATCCTGCAATGGGTGATTCCGATTCTGATTATCTACGGTATAGCAATGCTCCTGTTCCGCTCCTTTGCCTCCCGCATGGGGGGCAGGGGCGGCTTCATGTCAATCGGACAAAGCAACGCAAAAATGTACATGGAAAAGAAAACCGGCGTAACCTTCGAGGACGTCGCCGGGCAGGAAGAAGCAAAAGAGAGCTTGACGGAGATTGTGGATTTCCTGCACAATCCCGATAAATATACGGAAATAGGCGCAAAACAGCCCAAGGGCGCATTGCTGGTCGGGCCGCCGGGCACAGGCAAGACCCTACTAGCAAAAGCCGTGGCAGGCGAGGCGAATGTCGTGTTCTTTTCGCTGTCGGGTTCGGATTTTGTTGAGATGTTCGTAGGGGTAGGCGCGTCACGCGTGCGCGATTTGTTCAAGCAAGCCAACCAGCACGCACCCTGCATAATCTTCATAGACGAAATAGACGCGATAGGCAAAAGCCGCGACAATCAAATGGGCTCAAACGACGAGCGCGAACAAACCCTGAACCAGCTGCTTTCCGAAATGGACGGGTTCGACTCCTCAAAAGGCGTAGTAATCCTAGGCGCAACAAACCGCCCGGAAATCCTCGACAAGGCACTGCTGCGCCCCGGCCGCTTCGACCGCAGAATAAACGTAGAGCTGCCCGACCTAAAAGGACGCGAAGAAGTGTTAGCAGTCCACGCAAAAAAAGTAAAAATGAGCGCAAACATAGACCTGCGCAAAATCGCGCTTGCCACCCCGGGCGCGGCAGGCGCCGACCTAGCCAACATGATAAACGAAGCCGCCCTGCGCGCAGTACGCATGGGACGCAAAGAAGTAGCACAGGACGACCTAATGGAAGCAGTAGAAATAGTAATCGCGGGCAAAGAAAAGAAAGACCGCATAATGTCCGAAAAAGAAAAACGCATAGTAGCCTACCACGAAGTAGGGCACGCACTCGCCACAGCATTAACAAAGAACTCGCAGCCGGTGCAGAAAATCACAATCGTCCCGCGAACAAAGGGCGCGCTCGGCTACACAATGTACGTACCCGAAGAAGAAAAATACCTGTCCACAAAAGACGAAATGCTAGACAGAATCATAGCCCTGCTTGCCGGACGCGCAGCCGAATCCATCGTATTCGACGTAGAGACAACAGGCGCCGCGGACGATATTCAAAGAGCGACAAAAATGGCACGAGCAATGGTGTCGCAGTACGGCATGTCGGCAAGGTTCGGGCTGATGAATCTGGAAAGCGTGGAAAGCAAGTATCTGGACGGGCGCAGCGTCCTGACCTGCTCGGAGCAGACGGGTGCCGAGCTTGATAAGGAAGTTAACGTAATCTTGCAGGAATGCTACAGCAAGGCGCGTGCGCTGCTTTTGGAGTACAGGAAGAAGATGGACGAGATTGCGGAACGCCTGTTTGAGAAAGAGACGCTTAACGGAGAGGAATTTATGGAAATTTTGGAGCGGGATTATTATATTGCGTAAGGGTGGGGGCAGATGAGCCGAATAATAGTAATAGGCGGAGGACACGCCGGCTGCGAGGCCGCACTGGCCGCCGCCCGCATGGGCTTCTCCACCTTGCTTTTCGCCATAAGCTTAGACAGCATAGCCATGATGCCATGCAATCCCTGCATAGGCGGCAGCGCAAAAGGACACCTGGTACGCGAAATCGACGCACTGGGCGGTCAGATGGGAAAAGTCATCGACCGCAGCTTCTTGCAGAGCCGTATGCTCAATCTAAGCAAGGGGCCTGCGGTTTATTCGCTGCGTGCGCAGGCAGACAAGGCTCGCTACGCGGCGCTTATGCGGCAGGCGCTAGAGGCCGAGCCGAACCTACGATTGCGGCAGGGGGAGGTCACTGATATTTTGACCGAGGGCGGGCGCGTTGTCGGGGTTCGTACGGAATTTGGGACAGAGCATAGCTGTGACGCGGTGGTCGTTTGCGCGGGTACTTATATGAAGGCCAGGTGCCTTTGCGGTGAGAGTGTGATTCACAGCGGGCCGGGCGGGCTGCGGGCTTCCGGGCGGCTTAGTGATGTGCTTTCCTCACTTGGGTTTCGGCTGATGCGGTTCAAAACAGGGACTCCCGCGCGGGTTCATAGAGCCAGCATCGATTTCTCGCGCATGGCTCCGCAGCCGGGCGATGTGCCTGTTGTGCCGTTTTCCTTCGAAACGGACGCGCGGGATGTTCAGATTCCGCAGGTCACTTGCTACCTGACCTATACCAGCGCCGAAACCCACGCGCTTATCGCCGCAAACTTGGAGCGCTCGCCCATGTATTCCGGGGTAATCGAAGGGGTAGGGACAAGATACTGCCCCTCTATCGAGGATAAAATCGCGCGGTTTGCCGATAAGGAACGGCATCCTGTTTTTGTTGAGCCGGAAGGGGCGGATACGGAGGAAATGTATATTCAGGGTCTGTCTACTTCGCTGCCCGAGGATGTGCAGGCCGCCATGTACCGCACTGTGCCGGGCTTGGAGCGGTGCGAGATTATGCGGAACGGCTATGCTATTGAATATGACTGCATTGATACGCGCGATTTGAACTTGGGGCTAGAGGCCAAGGCTGTCGGCGGGTTGTTCTTCGCGGGGCAGGTAAACGGAAGCAGCGGGTACGAGGAAGCCGCAGCGCAGGGGCTGTTAGCAGGAATCAACGCAGGACTAAGCCTGCGCGGGAAGGAGCCGCTTGTGATTGACCGTGCAAGCGGGTATATAGGCGTGCTGATTGATGATTTGGTAACGAAGGGCACGCCCGAGCCGTACCGCATGATGACAAGCCGCGCAGAGTACCGCCTGCTGCTTAGGCAGGACAATGCGGATTTGCGGCTGACAGAGACGGGCAGGCGTGTGGGCTTGATTTCGGATGAACGGTACAAAGGATTTTTAGCAAAAAAGGAATGGGTGGAGCGGGAAGTCGCAAGGGTTAAGGAAGTAAACGTCAGCCCAAGCGAGGTAAACGCGCTGTTGAGAGCGCGCGGCAGCACGGAGATTAGTACAGGCAGTAAGCTGTCGGATTTGATAAAACGTCCAGAGCTAAACTACGGCTTGTTTGCCCGCTGTGAAGCAGATTCAACTTGGGCAGAACAAGTCAACATCCAAATAAAATACGAAGGTTACATTAAAATGCAAATGGAGCAGGTGGAGAGCTTCCGAAGGTTGGAGCGGCAGATTATCCCTGCGGAAGTCCGTTACGAGGAAATAAGTGGGATGAGACTGGAGGCGCGGCAGAAGCTTGCGGCGCTTAGACCCGAGAACATAGGACAAGCTTCGCGGGTTTCGGGGGTGTCGCCTGCTGATATAAATGTTTTGTTGGTTTACTTGAAGCAGTTTTCGTCCGCGGCGCATAGTATGGATTAAGATTCTCTAAAGCCATACTACATAGCCGCGGGCGGTAGCGCGGCAGAATAATATTAGAACAGTTGAGGAGAATCGGCGGTGCAATACTTTTCCATGAAATTACCGAGTTTATCAACGGGCGCGTTTACATTTACGCGGCCGCATATATTTCACAGGCTGACGGACGAGGGCGTGGCGGTGCAGTTTCTGCGCGCGGTAGCCGCGGATGTCGAGCAGGCGCGTGCGTTCGTAAGCAAAAACAGCCCCGTAGACCTTGATGCCGTGAGGAACATAATGTGTCAGGAGCAGCCCTCCTTCGCGGTAGGGCTCAAAAAGGCCGGAGCCGTAAAAAGCTCGGGGCTACGTACACAATCGGTTTTGCTGCGGGACTGCATTCTGCACCTGCATATGGTGGAGGAACGGCAGGGAACGTGGAAGGTGTACGGCGTAGACAGGGAGAGCCGCTGATGCTTGACGATTTAGCAAAATGGTGCAACAGCCGCAAAATAACAATCAGCGACGAACAGCTAAGTCAGCTAGTCACTTTCCGCAACCAACTACTAGACTGGAACAAGCGGATGAACCTAACAGCAATAACAGACGATGAGGGCATTTGGCAGAAGCACTTCGCAGACAGCCTGACACTGCTCCCATTTTTGCCGCCCGCAAAAGAAGGTGGGTTCCGCATGATTGACGTAGGAAGCGGCGCAGGCTTCCCAGGCCTACCACTAAAAATTATGCGCAAAGATATAGAAATCACACTACTAGACTCCCTACGCAAGCGAATAAATTTCCTAGAAAACACAGTAAGCGAACTCAACCTCAACAAAACAAACTGCATCCACGCACGCGCAGAAGATTTTAACAAGATAAAAGATAGCAGGGGCGGATACGCGGTTTGTACGGCCCGAGCAGTAGCAAGATTGGACAAGCTCTGCAAATGGTGCCTACCATTCCTTGCACCAGGCGGCCGCTTTTTGGCAATGAAGGGCCCAAATGTGATGGATGAGGTTAATGCTGCACGTGAGATTATCCGAAATATTGGAGGAGAGGTAGTTGAGGTAAAGCAGGTGGAGATTGTGCCGGGGCTGGTTCACTCTGTTGTGGAGATACGAATTTCAGTCTGAAACCATTGTTCCGAGAGAAGAATGGTTTGAAGACGGAATTTGTATTGTGTGTTATACTGGGGAAAGAAAGTAGGATGATATCAATGAAAGAATTCACAAAAAAAATCGCACTAATGCTCGTAGCTCTGCTGATATTTAGCGGGGTTACGCCTGTCGCGGCGGCTAATCTAGCTGACATCCAGGGCATTTGGCGAGGCACAGTCGGCGCTAACCGAGACTTTACGCTCGATGTGACGGGCAGTGCGGCAAGGCTCAGCCAGTTTAGCTTGCCGACCAGTCCCAATCTAAATTTGCCTAACATTATGCTTTTCGATGTAACTACTGATTCGGCATTGTCAACACCGTTTTCTCTACAGCTTAATCATACATATGCCGGCACGGGTTCAAATTACCGTGCCAGGTTAGCCGGCACTGTTTTGCATCTGTATCAGATGAATCAAAATAATGCTGTCACCGCGACTTTTAGCGCCGTTAGACAGTCCGCGATATCACCTGTCGTAGGTATGCGTACGATAACAGCATCAGCAGTACAACCGGAACGTGGGACAGTCACGGCATCGGCCAGCGGCAGTCTTCCGCTCGGAACAGCTGTGACGCTTGTCGCAGCGCCTACTACTGGTTGGACTTTCTCCGGTTGGTATGAAGGTAATATCTTTAGGAGTTCGACTCCTACATGGAGTTTTCATGTGGACTACAATAGGACGACTTTCCGTGCGAGCTTTGCCGCGATTCTGCCGGGAAATGGAAATGGAAACGGTGACGGTGATAACGGCGACGACAATGGCAATGGTAACGGAAACGGCGATAATAACGACAACGGCAACGGCAACAATCAGCCGCCACCGCCAATACCAACCCCGCCCCCAACACCCCCACCAACCCCAACCTTCACCCTAACCCTACGCTCCAACACCCACGGCGGCACAGTCTCCATCAACTCCGGCACATTCGGCGGTGTCCGCACTGCCTACTTTCCTGCGGGCGCGCAAGTTACCGTCACTGCCCGCGATGCAGCCGGAATCTTCTTCGACCGTTGGCGCCCCGGCTCTGTTGAGGTCGCGCACCGCCACCGCCTTACCACGACACTCACAATGCCTAACCACGACGTAACCCTCTGGGCAGATTTCATCGACCGCAGAACTCAACCGCCAGGCACCACCGACCCGGCTGCCGACGGCACTTTACCGCCGCTCGATGCGCCATCCCCGCCTCCTGTGGCCATTGCACCCGCTCCGGCACAGCGCCCGGGCGCTGCCGTGCCTCCCGCCGGAACATTTGAGTTCCCCGCGGGACAGCAGCCCATAGGGCAAGCGGACGCAGCCCCCCTGTCAATCAACATTAACGGGCGCGCCGCAAGCTTCGACCGTCAAGCGGTCGCGGCAGAAGGCTCGGTACTAATCCCTGTCGGCGAGTTGTTCCGCGCGCTCGGCTACCGCGTTGACTGGGACGGCGGCACCCGCTCCGCGACCATGCGCCGCGGCAACATAACCATGGTAGTAACCGAAGGCAGCAGCACATTCACAGTAAACGGAATGAACCGCAACCTGCGCACCCCGGCCGTCATGATGAACGACCGTTTAATGGTGCCGTTTGTGGAAATAATAGAGAGCATAGGCGGACGCACACACCGCGACCACAACAACACAATCCACATTTACCTAATTAGGAGATAAATTTGACATGACAAGAGATAACAAAGGAATGACAAAAGAAATCAGAAACGTAGCAATCATCGCACACGTAGACCACGGAAAAACCACGCTTGTAGACCAGTTGCTCTGGCAAAGCGGCGCCTTCCGCCAAAACCAAGTAGTAGCCGAGCGCGTAATGGACTCAGGCGACCTCGAACGCGAACGCGGAATCACCATCTTGGCAAAAAACACATCAATAGAATACAACGACGTAAAAATCAACATAGTAGACACCCCCGGCCACGCCGATTTCGGCGGCGAAGTGGAACGCGTCTTGAAAATGGTAGACGGCGTGGTTCTGGTAGTAGACGCCTTCGAAGGCCCAATGCCGCAAACGAAATTCGTGCTGAAAAACGCGCTCGACTTGGAACTCCCCGTCGTGTGCTGCGTGAATAAAGTTGACCGCCCGGAAGCCCGCCCCCACGAAGTCGTAGACGAGGTGCTTGAACTCTTTATCGAGTTGGACGCCTCCGAGGCGCAGCTGGACTCGCCCTTCGTTTTCGCGTCGGCGAAAAAAGGCTGGGCCGCAGACGAGCCGGAAGACGGGGGCAAGGGCATGAAGCCGCTGTTTGACGCGCTCCTTGACTACATCCCCGCGCCGCAGGGCGACCCGTCAGCCAACACGCAGGTTCTAATCTCGAACATCGACTACAGCAGCTACCTGGGCCGCATAGGCGTAGGGCGCGTTATCAACGGCACAATCCGCGTAAATGACACCCTGACCCTAGTAAACATCCACGAACCCGACGTAAAAAAGAACGTGAAAATAACAAAACTCTACGAGTTCGCGGGGCTTGACCGCGAGGAAGTGACAGAGGCCACCGTCGGCGCAATCATCGCAATAGCAGGCATCGCCGAAATCCAAATAGGCGACACGCTATGCGACCCGTCGGACGGCACCCCGCTCCCGTTCAGCAAAATCTCCGAGCCTACCCTCACGATGAACTTCATGGTAAACAACAGCCCCTTCGCAGGGCAAGACGGCAAGTTCCTGACCTCCCGCCAAGTCCGCGAACGCCTATACCGCGAGCTGAACACAGACGTAAGCCTGCGCGTAGAGGACACCGAAAGCACCGAAATCTTCAAAATCTCCGGACGCGGCGAACTGCATCTGTCCATTCTAATCGAAACAATGCGCCGCGAAGGCTACGAGTTCCAAGTATCAAAGCCCGCTGTGCTGTTCCGCGAAATCGAAGGCAAGCGCCACGAACCTATGGAGATAGTGACAATCGACGTACCCGAGGAATTTACAGGCGTAGTAATCCAAAAGCTAGGCAGCCGCAAAGGCGAGCTTGGACAGATGCTGCCGTCCAAAGGCGGCTACACACGCCTGGAGTTCAGCATCCCCGCGCGCGGACTGATTGGCTACCGCTCGGAGTTTCTGACCGATACTAAAGGTAACGGCATCATGAACACACTGTTCGACGGCTACGCGCCGTACAAGGGCGACATAGCAGAACGCCCGCAAGGCTCGCTTATTTCGTTTGAAACAGGCGAGGCCGTACCTTACGGCATGTACAACGCGCAGGAGCGCGGGAGTCTGTTCGTCCCGCCCGGCACGAAGGTTTATACGGGCATGGTTGTAGGACGGAACGCAAGACAGGGCGACATGGAGGTCAATATTTGTAAGCAGAAGAAGCTGACGAATGTCCGCGCCTCAGGCAGCGATGACGCGCTGCGGCTTGTGCCCGCGGAGATTATGAGCCTTGAGCAGTGCCTGGAGTTTATTACCGAGGATGAGTTGGTGGAGATTACTCCGTTGAACTTGCGTATACGGAAGAAGATATTAGATTCCGGACAGCGGGCGCGGGCTAGGAAGGGATAGGGACGATGTTATCCATAGACGAAATCAAGGGATATGTGAGCCCGATAGTGGAAAAATACCCTGTTAGCAAGGTTATTTTATTTGGTTCCTATGCCCGTGGTGACGCGGAGGAGTCGAGCGATGTTGACATTATAATCGATAGCGCGGGTAAGCTTCACAACCGGAAAATTTTCGCTTTGGGCGGAGAGCTTCTTACCGCGCTGCCGATAAGGGTTGATGTATATGATATCCTCGAACTGAACGAGTCGTTATACGAAGCGGTTATAAAAGAAGGCGTGGTAATCTATGAGTCCGCAGGATAGGGAGCGGCTCCGTAAAATGTTATCTTTTGCAAATGACGTTCTAACAATGTCACAAGGGATAACACTGGAAAAAATAACAACCGACAAGCCGTTTCAATACAGCCTGCTTTATCCCATGGGACAAATAGGGGAGTTGGCGGTAAAGCTAGAGAAGCTGAGCCGAATATACCCAAAGATTGAATGGGCAGATTGGCGCGGTTTCAGAAACAGAGTATTTCATGACTACGGAGCGATTGATTTTTCTATAGTACTGGAAATGGTCGAGGAGGCTATCCCACTATTAATTACCGAGCTGACGGCGGCTTTGTCGCAGTTAAACCCACCACCACCATCATAACCCCCGCCGCCCCAAAAACCACCACCCAAGGCGCATAATAAAACACCTGAAACAACTGCCCCTGAACAGGATACCCAACCGCCTGCCCAACAAAGGGCACAACCATAAGCACCGACAGGACTTTCCCAAGAAGTTCTGCCGGTGTTTCTTCTTGGATAAAAGTCATAACCGCAACACTAAACACCTTCGCGCTAAACACAAATACAGTACCCGAAGCAATAATAACCCCGTAAGCCAAAACCGCAGGCGCATCAAACAAAAACACCAGCCCCATAGGAACAGAGCATAAAATCCCAACGATAACAAACACGAATCCCATAGGGATATTCAAACGCGCGCCTATCACCCCCGCGGTGATTCCACCCGCTACCCCGCCGAACATCATTGCCGCGAGCGCTGCCCCAACGTGCGTCATGCTCATACTCAAATGAACGGTAATCAGAAACGGTATGCCTATCACGAACATAGACCCAAAAATCAGCTCCATCAGAAACACCGGGACTATGCATTTCGAAATAGCGGGCTTTTCCTTCAATATAAACCGAACCGACTCGGACAAGTCGCCCTTCACTATCTGCATGACACTGCCTGACGCTTCCCGCTCCTTAAACGGAATACGTATGAACAAATCCGCAACCGCGGTAACAATAAAACACACCGCGCAGCTCGCCAAAATCGGCATAAGCCCAAACCTGTCGTACAAAATACCCGCGACAGCCATACCCCCGGTCATGGACAGCATGTTCACCACCATGATAACGGCATTCCCGGAGGTCAGTTTATCGGCAGGGACAAGAAGCGAAATGCCCGACACCGTAGTAGCCATGTAAACCGCCTGAACAGCATTGAAAGCCAACAGCTTCACAACAACAACAGGCATCATCTCCGCAAACAACCCGCTGACCAACATATAACCCACGATAATAACCGTAACCGAAACATCCAGCCAAAACATAAGCCGGTGCTTCTTGAACCTATCCGCCATAATCCCGCCTATGGGCGTCATTATGATAAGCGAAGCAACAGGCAGCCCCATGGCAAGCCCATACAGCAGCGCCGAGCCGCTGACGCTAAGTATGTGAAACGGCAATACGGTAGTCACCACCATGTTCCCAAACAGCGACATTACCTGCCCAATCACCAACAGCGTAAAATTCTTATTCCACATTTTCATTCCCCTTTCAGTCTTGACAAGGTCGATTATAAAGTCTATCCTAAGAATAGAGTCAAGGGGGAATGATAAATTATGCTCTCAATCGGAGAAATGTCAAAGTTCACGGGCGTAGGAATACAGGCGCTGCGCTACTACGACAGGAAGAACATACTAAAACCCGCGCGCATCGACCCCGATACCGGCTACCGCTATTACACCTTTGAACAGGCGAACAGCGTGGATGTGATTTCGGCGTGCGTCGAGCTTGATATTCCGCTGAAAGAGCTAGCGGACTTATTCGATACGGACGACTACGAGCTGCTGCGCGAGTTCTTCCTTCGGAATAAAGAAGCCGCGCTGCGGAAGCAAAAAGTGGTCAATACGATGCTGTGCCTGGCGGACAAGGCCTTGACCCGCATGGAAATGAACCGCCTTTACGAAATCGGACAAATATACAAGAGAGAGATACCCGAAAAATTTTACTACGTGAAGCCATGCGAACGCCCTTCGGAGAACCGTGTAAAGACACTGGTGGATTTTGCCGAGGAGGTCAAAAGGGATTTGGAGAAGAAGAAAGTTGATATCGAGAGTTTTGATGAATCGCTTGTGCTGATGGAGTACGGGTTTATGCGCAAGTACACGCAGCGGGACGATGTGTATTATACTTTTGCCGAGGCGCCGAGGTTTTTGGGGGAGGCGGGTGGTGAGAATATAGTGCGCGTTCCGGCGGGTGAGTATTATTTCCGGAAGGATAGGAGCAGTAAGATGGAGTATGCGCTCGGGATTTTTGATGACAGGCTTGGGCGTGAGTTTATGGTGTTTGAGGTGGAGGAGATTATTAGCGGGAAGACTCGGATTAATGAGCCTTTGTATGAGTTGCGGTTGGTGGGTTAACCCCTATAAACCCACCCCAACAACACCGGCGCAATCACCACGCTAACCAGAACCACAACAATCACACTGGGAAACAGCGCCGCACCAATCATCCCCGCGGCTATTCCCTTGTTCATCACCACGAACGAAACCTCGCCGCGCGCGACCATTCCGAATCCCACTTGCATACTTTCTCTATTAGTAAACTTGCAGAGCTTCGCGGCAAGCCCGCAGCCGATTATCTTCGTAAGCACGGCAACTACTGCGAGGGCGATGGTGAACATGATAATCGTTCCCGTCAGCCCGTCGAAGGAAGTTTGCAGGCCTATGTTCGCCAGGAAGATTGGCGTAAACAGCATATATGACAGTGTATGAGTTTTCGTCTCGAGCATTTCTGTGCAGCGGGTGTTGCAGAAGGCTATGCCTGCGATGTACGCGCCCGTGATGTCCGCAAGCCCAAACTGCTCTGCCGCGAACGCCATAATAAAGCAGTACGCAATCGCAAAGAGCGAGAAGCGGTTTTTTGCGCCGATTTTCGTGTACATGTAGTTGAAGATTTTATTAACAGCGAGCCCGGCGAGGATTGCGAACACGAAGAAGACCGCCACGCGCAAAAGCAAAACAGCGACAGAGACAAGCGAAAACTCGCCGCCTGTTTCCGCGCCCATTCCGATAACGACGGCGAGGATTACGATTACGAAGATATCATCGAAAAGGGACGCGCCCATGATGGCTGTGCCTGTTCTGGTTTTCAGCTTGCCTAGTTCCTGCAAGGCTTCGACGGTTATACTGGTTGACATGGACGCGATTATTACGCCGATGAAAAAGCTTTCGAAGCTAGGCTTACCGAAGGCAAATGCAACGGCGAAGCCGCCCGCAAGTGCCGCGACTACCCCCAAGGCCGAGATTAGGAGCGAGGATTTTAGCGATTGGCGCAGCTGGCGGAAGTCGGTTTCCATTCCGGCGGAAAAGAGCAGGAAGATAACGCCCAGTTCGGCAAGGGTTGCGATAGTTTCCGTAGGCTGAAGCATGTTAAACGCGGCCGGCCCGAGAAGGATTCCGGCGGCAAGCGCACCGACTACTTGCGGCAGGTGCAGGCGTTTCAGCAGCAGCGAAAAGGTTTTTGTGGACAGCAGGATGAGTGCTATACCGAGAAACAAATGTGCGTCTGACATTAATAAGTCACCTCCATTATTATATTATAATATGGAGGCGGGAAAATGTGTATAGTTATAATGAAAATCCAACTGCATAAGCTACGCAAAATGGCGTTATTTATGACACTCACTTATAATTAATTTCCAAAGTCATCAATATCCCGCTGAAACCATGCAAATTGTCTATGCACAAAGGACATATACCCGTATTAAGAATCTCTGTCACTTTTTCAACTTTAAGAGGAAAATCATTTTTCGATAATGCCTCCATACCCCAAGTGTATGATACTTTGTTCGGATAGTCGAAACTATGTATATAATAATTTTTTGTTGTATCGAATGTCGTGATGTGTCCGTTGCCGCATATCCATACATTCTCGCCCCAATCTTGGCATATGGGGCAGGCACTGTTGATGCAATTTGATATCGCGTCATTAAATTTTCTAATATGGAATTCCTTTTGCGGTTCGCCGTTGCGGTTGCTGTCAGAGATTACGATTTTCTTGTTTTCGTAGTCGATATAGACGCTGTGCTTGTCGGGATAACCACATGTCCACATCATATCTCCACCCGTCCTTCCAATGCGCGCGTTAGCGTTACTTCATCTACGTACTCCAAGTCTCCGCCTACGGGGACTCCGTGTGCTATGCGGGTTACTTTCACGCCCAGCGGTTTCAGAAGTTTGCTTAGGTACATTGCCGTGGCTTCGCCTTCTACTGTTGGGTTTGTGGCGGTTATTACTTCTTCTATTTGGTTGGCTTGAATGCGGCGGAGCAGCTGGGCTATTTTCAGGTCGTCGGGCCCGACGCCGTTCATTGGTGATAGGACTCCGTGCAGGATGTGGTAGGTTCCGTGAAATTCGTGGGTGCGCTCATAGGCTGCCATGTCGCGCGGGTCTTCCACTACCATTATTGTGTGGGGGTCGCGCTTTGGGTTTTGGCAGATTGTGCAGGGGTCGGTGTCTGCCAGATTGCAGCAGACGGAGCAGTAGCTTACGTTGTTTAC
>Ga0209755_10000455_pt1 | contig 74795 bp, 60 predicted proteins | sample TergutCo191P1_FD_187301 | JGI IMG/M metagenome (GOLD analysis project Ga0209755, IMG submission 187301) | Cornitermes sp. P1 segment gut microbial communities from Petit-Saut dam, French Guiana - Co191P1 (SPAdes) (version 2) | ecosystem: Host-associated > Arthropoda: Insects > Digestive system...
TGGAGCAGTCCATTTCACAAAACAAATCCGCAATTGAAACACTGGAAAAGGAACTCGCCAATAGTAAGGATACCATGACTAAAGTTAGGCGTCAGTACAACGATGTGGTAACTTGGGCTGACATGTATAATGAAAGCCCCATTGATGTAAAGAAAATGATAATTGCACAACTGATTAACACTGTAAAAATCTCCGCTGATTACAAAATAGAGATTGACTTCAAAATCAGTGAGCGGCAACTTGGGCTTGACATGGAGGTGCAGCCTACGAGGAAGCCGAGGGCAAAAAAGAAGCAGTCCGGGGTTGAACTGTGATATTCCCCTGACTGCATTACACGAGTATTTATACGGTGTATTCACTTTTTGGAAGGTAGCACTTCCGGAGGATTTTGGGTTCTTTAGAAATAATCTATGGGGTTTAACCATCAGGTCTGCTCCGCACCGAAATCCTCTATGCTCTTTAGTATCTCTTCCTGTGAGGCTCCTGCTTCAAATTTTGTCTTTATAGATTGGTACAGAAGTTTCATCATTACCTTGTACTGATAATCGGTCATTCCACTGCAACATGAACCTGTTCCGCTACCACGCAGAACTTCGAGTTCTTGTTCCAGTGCAGTGCATTTGTCCTTTAGTTCCTCGTAACGCTTGAACTGATAATCGGTCATGCCTGTTTCACCAATCTTCTCTTTTATTTTTTCCATTATATCACGCTCCATGTTGCTTTTCGCAACATGGTAGCTAAAATTTGAAGGAGCCTACGCCATAGATGTAGACTCCTTCTGGTGGAGCATAGCGGACTTGAACCGCTGACCTCTACACTGCCAGTGTAGCGTTCTCCCAGCTGAACTAATGCCCCATGTTGCTGTATGTTTATTCAATTGTGCATGCCAGTCAGGCGGTGGAAGTATTTTTTTAACTGCCAGTCAGGCGGCGGAAATATTTTTGCGTGTCAACCGACCCGTCCGTCCTCCCAGCTGAGCTATACCCCCGTATTTATTAAATTTTGACTGCCATCCGCTTGGCATGAAATTGGGGTGTTGTTACTTTCCATGATGCGCTCCCAGCTGAGCTATACCCCCATGTTGCTGTATGTTTATTCAATTGTGCATGCCAGTCAGGCGGTGGAAGTAACTTTTTAACTGCCAGTCAGGCGGCGGAAATATTTTTGCGTGTCTACCGACCCATCCGTCCTCCCAGCTGAGCTATACCCCCATGTTGCTGTATGTTTATTCAATTGTGCATGCCAGTCAGGCGGTGGAAGTAACTTTTTAAATGCCAGTCATGCGGCGGAAATATTTTTGCGTGTCTACCGACCCGTCCGCTCTCCCAGCTGAGCTATACCCCCGTATTTATTAAGTTCTGACTGCCGCACAAGCTACCATATATGCTCATGCTTCTGAAATTAGAAGTCTAACAGAAAAAAAAATGTTTGTCAACGGCGGTTAATTAGATTATAATCTAATTTGCGTAAAGTTTGGGTAAATTTGACGTAAATTCCAGTCGAGGTGGCTCGAAGTTTCATTAACGTGTGCTACTTTTCAAATAACCAGCACATGAAAAGATTTGCTTGGAGATGTTCTATGGATTTTGCTGCTGTATTCAGGATTTTAGGCGGCTTGGGGCTGTTTTTGTTTGGCATGAGAATGATGTCAAGCGGAATAGAAGTTATGGCGGGAAGCCGGATGCAATCCATCCTTCAACGTGCTACTTCCAACAGATTCATCGGAGTTGCCGTTGGTATTGTTGCGACAATTGCTATCAACAGCTCAACGGCTGTCACCATTATGACAGTCAGCTTTGTAAACTCCGGGCTGATGAATCTGGTTCAGTCAATGAGCATTATACTGGGTGCAAATGTAGGAACAACTTTCAGTGCTCAGCTTGTTGCTTTTCGTGTTGACACGTTTGCGCCTCTGTTTATCTTCATCGGAGTCATTTTACACCTGTTTTTCAAGAAGAAAAAAGTAAAAAATATCGGATACATAGTCTTGGGCTTTGGCACTTTGTTCTTTGGTATTTCTGTACTTGGCGGTCCGCTCAGAGCCCTTGCGGATGAGCCTGCGCTCCGTGGGATTCTCGCCGCATTTCAAAACCCATTTTTGGCATTGCTTGCGGGATTTGCATTTACCGCTATTGTGCAAAGCTCCACCACCACGACGGCTATATTGGTAGCGATGCACTTAGAAGGGGTGCCCATCAGCTTTGAGGCTTCCGCTTTTATCGTTCTTGGCACAAATATCGGAACAAGCATCACAACTCTGATTGCATCGATACCTGCAAATCGCGAAAGCAAGCGAGCGGCACTATTTCATATAATGTTTGACGTAATAGGCAGCTCCGTCTTTGGGACAATAATTGTACTGTTCCCGGCAATTTTGACTTGGTTCCAAACGACATGGACAGAGAGTGCCCGTCAGGTTGCTATGTTCCACACCTTGTATAACTTTGCTACGATGTTTCTCATATTACCGTTTATAAGACCTGTTGCAAGGCTAATGGAGAAAATTATACCAATCAAGGTCATAGATACTGACGACTCAACTTATGAGAGAAAGCTCGTATACCTTGATTCTGCCATAGTGCAAAGCCCGTCTGTCATCATACCGAATGCGCATCTTGAACTATCCCGTATCCATAAAATTGCCAATGAGATGCTCGAATCTGCTGTTGAAGCGTTTTTCAAAAATGATGTCAATGGCGCAAAAAGGGTGGCGAAGGATAAAAAGACCCTCAACTACATAACCAGACGAATCTCATCGAGATTATCCAAAACCAACAATATGCTTTTGTCACAGCTCGATGCAAAACGACTCGCAAAAATGTTTCGCATTTTGTATAACATTGAGCGAATAGGCGACCATGCGGAAAATGTCACCGAATACACCGAAACTATTCACGATAAGGATTTGAAACTGCCGAAAGCGGCAAAAGAGGACCTAAAAAAACTCAGCAAGGCGACTATCGAACTATCTATAATGTCACAAGAAGCTTTTGAAGCTCAAGATGCATCGCTGCTTGAACAAATCAAGACGATGGAAAGTGACGTAGACAAGCTGTGCAAGGAGATTACAGAAAACCACGTAAACAGAATTAAATCAGAGAGCATTGACCCTCATTGCGCGGTTATTTTCACAGATATTATTGTCGATTTAGAGAGAAGTGCCGACCACGCAGAAGATATTGCTGTATCAGTGCTCACACAAAGCAATAAAAACAAGAAAAAAGTGATAAAAAAGCAAGAAAAAACGAGAAAAATCAACTCTTAAATGCCGTTGACAACTAAAAATAAAAGCACTAGAATTTAAGCACCGGTAATTATCCGGTGCTTTGTTTTCGGTGCATCGGCGCAATGGCAATATGAGAGTTTATTATGAAGATAGTTTCAGAAAAATTATACAATTTGAGCATAAAAACAAAGGTCATCACCATTATCTTTGTTGCGGCTGTGGTTGCCATTTCGATGGTTGTTTCAGTGAGGGCAGTTCAAATAAGAAAGCAGAATGAGGCGATGGTTGTAGATAGCCTGAGAACCAACATAGGCATGGCTATCGGGATATTTCAAACCGCTGAGCTATATGCGCAGTGGATGATTGATACCGCTACGACAGTGCCTGATGCCGAGATGGCTCTGGGGAGCGGCATTTTTGATGCAAAAGAGCGTTTACCTTTCTTTTCAGCAGGTATGGGCATCGTTGTTGCTAATAACGAGGGCATCATTTTTTTTTCAAACAGAACCGCATATGTTGGCAGAAATATTAACGAGCTTGGTATTGCTGAACTTTTTGGAGAGATACCTTTTAACACAATGCTTGAAATTCGCAGTGCCGTTACGGGTATTGAAAAAATGGTTTATATCAGCAAGGAACCTGAGCTGGACTGGATTTTCATAAGTTTTGTTTATCCCGATGATATTGAGGATATATCCTCTGTCATCTTTTTTTCAATGCTGCCTACAGTCTCTGCAATTATTTTGGTCGCTATCGGGCTTGTGATGATTGTTAATAAATCTCTGTCCCGATTGACCACTTTGGCTCATGCCGCAAGAGAAATAAGCAAAGGAAATCTCGAAGTTGAATTGCTTGAAGTGAATTCCAATGATGAAATTTCTCAGGTTTCCAAGGCATTTTCTGAGGTTGTTTCAACGCTCATGGCACACATCAAGCAGGTTGAGAGTTCGCGCACCGAAGCGGAAAACGCATCTAAGTCAAAGAGTGATTTTCTATCGAAAATGAGCCACGAAATGCGCACACCGATGAATGCAATCCTTGGTATGTCAGAGATTATTCTGGCTATGGATGTCTCGGAGAAAGTCTTGACTCATGCTAAAACGATAAAACAGTCGGGCAACCACCTCTTGTCACTAATCAACGAAATTCTGGATATTTCCAAGGTTGAGAGTGGTAAGCTGGAGATTGCAAACAGGAGGTATCTTTTCCACTCCGTCGTCAATGATGTCGTCAGCATTATCAGGGCTCGAAATAGTAATGCCGAGCTGAGATTCTATGTCTATATGGAAAATGATACCCCCAACGCTCTTATAGGCGATGAGGTCAGAGTAAGGCAGATATTGTTAAATGTTTTGTCAAATGCTTTGAAATACACCAAAAACGGGCATTTTTCCCTGGAAATCAGATCTGAGTCAAGCAAAGAGGACTATGTCACGCTGACTATGACGATAAAAGATACGGGTATCGGCATCAAGTCCGAAGAGCTTAATATTTTGTTTGATGAGTTCACTCAGCTAAATACATGGACTAACCGTGAAATAGAAGGCACAGGTCTGGGGCTTGCTATTACACGAAACCTTCTTGGACTGATGGGCGGCACTATCGAAGTCCAAAGTGTATACGGTGAGGGCAGCGAGTTTACAATCGTTCTCCCGCAAAAGATTCAGTCTCCCGACACATTACCTGCTCCCCCTGCTACAGATCCCTATTGCTTAGATGACTTCTCGTGTAAAAAGTTTGTTGATAAATTTACTGCTCCCGATGCTCACATACTTGTTGTTGATGATGTTGATATAAATCTTTTAGTTGCAAAGGCTTTCCTAGAGCCTTACGGTGTTAAGATTGAACTACTTGCCGGTGGCGAGGATGCTGTGGATGCAGTGGCTATAGGTGATTATGACCTCGTATTTATGGATCAGATGATGCCCGGTATGGATGGTATTGAAGCTGTAAAAATCATCAGAGAGATGGATGGCGAAAAGTTTTCATCGCTGCCGATTGTGGCACTGACTGCAAACGCCATTGTTGGCGTAAAGGAGATGTTTCTCGAAAACGGCTTCGACGACTTCATCTCCAAGCCCATAGATATGGAAAACCTGCACAGCATTTTGCTTAGATACTTACCGCCTGAGAAGATACATTTTACCTAAACAGCATATAGGCCGGCTTCTCTGCGTACTGCCTTTACGGCGTATGGTTTTAAAGGTCCGTTATCCGCTAAAACCTTGAACTTTTTATCGCAACGACCTCCATTGAGCCATTGTAGTGAGCTGATATTTGGTAATCTACAGGGGTCAGTCCGCACTGGTCAAGGAGCATATAAAGAGACTCTCTGGAGAAATAGTTCAGGTGGAATTGTTGCATTCTCATTGCATCGTCGTGTCCCGCTACAAGGGAAAATGCGCTCTCAAAAGAAGGCGTGGAAATCCAGAGTGCGCCTTCGTCGGTCAACATACTATTCGCTTTTTCCAAAGCAAGTTTTGGGTCGCTGACGTGCTCCAGTACATCACCCATTATTATTATGTCCCACTTTTTATCTGACTCAAATTCAATAAAATCAGTTGTTTCCGCAGGTAGCCCGTATTTGTTTTTTGCATCTTTAACGTGCTGCTCAATAACATCTATCCCGAAAACATCATAACCTATCTCACGTGCTGCAAGCAGGCATTCACTCGCTCCCAGACCGATTTCAAAAAGTGTCATGCCTGTGGCATAACCGTTAGTTCTGATACCTGCGAGGATTTTAGAGTAATAACTGAAATATAACGGATTTGCCGCTCTTGGAGCCGTATTGTGTATAAACAATTTCTCTGGAAACTCTTCCGCAAACATATGGTGGCACACCTCACAATAGACCCACATACGCACGGGGTTGAAATTTTCGTTGAGTGGTGTACCATCTATCATAGAGTAGCACCACCGCGGGATACCCTCTTTTCCGCAAAGTGTACAGACTTTATTTTTTTTCTCTTCGCGTTTTCCGGGATAGACATAGCTAAAGTTTGGGTTTTCCGGTGCAAATATCTTTGAGGCTATATCAGGCATCGCTTCAAATGCTTTATAGTATAAGTCATAGGCATCCTCCGGTTCGCCAATCATGTTTGATATTCTCGCTATGAAATAATGACAAAGCGGTGAAACTTGAGGATTGTTTTCCATTTCAAGAAAACGCCCCAGTGCTTCCTCCAATCTGCCTGCACTCATCCAAGCTACACCTTCGCTAAACAGTTCGGTTATGTTGCTCATGTTCTGCCCATCCTTTCTCCTGCCATCTCTACTATTTTTTGTGCAAGCGATACTGCACCGTAATCTTTTGCTGCTCTTGCGATTGTGAGTAAATCTTTTGGGTCATCCAGATTGTAAATGCTTCCAAGCGTTTGTATTAATTCATCAATTGTTGCACCTTTGTTGCTCAATGTGCTTATATACGGACCCAAGACTCCCATGTTCGTCTTATCTGCGGTTAGGATATATGTTGCATATTTGATTACTGCTTCTACATCTCGTAGTTCCTGCGCTGCTATAAGGCTCTGAGCGAAAAGCAGATATGGTCTGGCTGATACTATCTCAGAATTTGCTTTATATTGCTCGCCCGCGAGTTTCTGTTCGCACTGCATGGCAAGTTTGAGTGCCTGCTCGTGCTCTCCCATTCTGTTGAGAATAATAACATAAAAGTATTCAAAATCCAGCCAATCCGGAAAGAAATTCATTGCCCTGATACAAAGTTCCTTGCATCTTTCACGCTCCTGCGCATTTTCAACATGTTTTAATATTGTGTAGTTAAAGGCTCTGCGCGTCAGCTCTTTAGATGCTTTTCCCAGTGTTTCTTTAGCAATCAATTCAGCAAAGAGACTTTCGCCTTCTTCTATGTACTCTGCTTTTTGAGCTCCGATTAGTGCTTCGGCAAGATAACCTTTCAAGTCAAGATTTTGCGGATTTTCAGCGAGTTCTGCTCTTATTAATTTGATGTTTCTCTCAGCTTTGCCCAGCGCGGCACGTATTTCCAGTGATGAGTTGTGGATTATTTTTATGTCTTTCACCCACAGCACATCATATGTGTATACTGCTATTGCCTCGTGGATTCGTCCCACATATCTGATTTCTTTTCTGTTTTGAAATATCCGTGCTTGATCGACCACAGAGCTTGTTTCGCCATCTTCTCCCACATTATATAGCGAGCAACCTATCACCTTGTGCTTCATTTTCAGCTTTGGGTCTGCGCTTATTCTCTTCACGTGTGCTTTTAGTCTTTCTGTGTCCTCGGGTGCGAAAAACTCATCGGCATCAAGAAAGGCAATCCAGTCGCCTGTCGCTTGGTCAATCGCATAGTTCTTTGCCGCCGAAAAGTCGTCTATCCACTTAAAGTGGAAAATTTTCGCGCCCATTTTTTCGGCGATTTCAACCGTTTTGTCGGTAGAACCCGTGTCTACCACTATCTGCTCGTATACAATATCTTTACCCCAACTGAGCGCACGCTCTATATTCTGCTCCTCATTTTTTACAATCATGCATTGCGAAATTTTTGGGGTTGCAGACGAGTGCGGCTGGTTGCCGCTACGCGCCGGATTGCGTTTTTTTGTTGTTTTTTTCTTTTTACTCATTGTCTCTCCATCGGCTTGGCGGCAAGGCAGTTCCCTACGTATTCGGGTTCATTACTGCTTCTGCTATTTTCACAATTTTTATCGCCAGTTCTGTGGCACCGCAGGTTTTTGCCGCTTTTGCTATTATCAGTAAATCTCTTGGGTCATTGAAGTTATAGACTGACTCCAGGGATTTAATAAGCTCGTCCTCGGATTTTCCGCCCTTAATAATGTTTACAATCAGCGGAGTCAGTATGTCCATGCGGGTTTTGTCATGCCTGAGGGTTTGCAGCGCAAAGTGTATGACATTTTCTGTGTCGGAGAGACCCTGTGCAGCCAATATCAACTGACCATATAACGTGGTCATATCAGCCGATACGTAGGCTGAATCGCCGATTTCCCCATTATTTGCAAGTCTTTCTTCGCAATCTTTCAGCAAATCCCATGCTTTTTTATGTTTGCCTTGATAGTTATACACCGATGCGAGAAAATATTCAAAATCTACATTGCTTGGATATTCCGAAAGTGCTTTAAGTGCAAGTTCTTCACACTCTTTGCGCTTGTTTTTATCATTTACATATTTATTAAGAAAGTGTACGTATGCTTTTATTCTCAACCTGTAAAACACTGAATTTGCGCTATTTTCAATGACTTCCCTAAAGTATTCTTCAGCTTCCCTTTGGCTTTCTTCGTCCTCTTTGTGCTTGAGGGAGTCTGCTAGATATGCTTTGAGTGTCAAGTCGTCGGGTTTCTCCTTTAGTGCCTCTCGCAATAGCTTGATATTGCGCTCATGCTTGTTTGTCTCTGCAATTGCAGACACTGAGTAACCTGTGTGAATAACTTCAAGGTCATCCGACCTCATAATATTCTCCGCATCTACCTCAATTTGTTCATGGATGATTCCGGCATAGCGTATGCATGGAACATTTTTTATTACCCGTATTATATCATATACACTTTGAGGACGGTCGTTATCGTCCACATTCACCAAATCACAGGTGATTGCAAGCACTTTTTCACTGAGTTGCGGGGTAGTCTTCACTTTTTTTATTACGGTTTGCAGATTTTTAACGCTATCGGGCGACATATATTCATCTGCATCAAGAAATACTATCCACTCCCCTTTTGCCTGCTCTATTGCGAAGTTCTTTGCCGCAGAAAAATCGTTTGTCCACTTAAAGCTGTAGACCTTAGCCCCCATGCTTTTTGCTTTTTCGACAGTGCAGTCGCTCGAACCTGTGTCAACTACGATTTGCTCGGACATAATCTCGCGCCCCCATGTGAGCGCACGCTCTATATTTTTTTCTTCGTTTTTAACTATCATACACTGTGATATCATAACCGACACCTCATAGTTTTTCTACAAGACCCATTGCACCGACCGCTTGCGCAGCCTTTTTTACAAAACTCCGCTCCTCGGGATTTGAAAGGTCATAAAGCTGTGTCAGCAGGGGTACCATCTCTGCCTCTGTTATGCCTTGCTTGATGGCGGTACTGATACAGGCTATCAGCACTTCCGGCTTAGACTTGTCTATAGTAAGTATGAGAAAAGAATAGTTAAAAACATTTACAGCATCTGAAAGCGCGTTAGACACCATCATGAGCAGCCCGAAAAGCCTTATCGGGCTTGCAGGCAGGAAAATTGACTCATCGCGAGGCGATGGATTTTGCAGCTTCACTTCGCACTCTTTGAGCACCTCAAACGCCCCTTTATAGTCGCCCATGTCGCTTTTGATATGCCCCAGATAATAGGAAAAGTCTATTGTATCAGGGAAGTCTTTGAGAGCTTTTATGCACATTTCCTCCGCTTGTGGCAGAGTTTCTCTGTCTGCCATGTATTTGCGTATGAAGTAAAGGTATGCCTTTACACGTAGCTTGTTGTACGTTTTCTTCTCGCTTTCCAGAACCTCTGCGTAAAGCATGGTGGCTTCATTTATACTCTCTTCGTCTGTCCTGCCTGTCAGGGCATCGGCGAGATACGCTTTTATGTTCATATCGTTGGGATTCGCTTTTAGCTCTTCTCTGAGCAGTTTGGCATTTCTCTCGGATTTTTGTTTTTTGAGAGAAACCGACTCTGAGTAACCTGTGTGGTATGCAACTGTGTCGCTCAAATGTACTATTGCTTTTTCGGGAACATTCAGCATCTCGTGTATTCTTCCCTCATAGCGGATGCTTGGCTTGTTACGAAATGCGCAGACTTTCATCAGTTGCGATATCTGCGCTCCGTTGTCGTCTAAATTTATAAGAGTGATACCTATTGCCAGACAGTCAGGGTATGCTCCTGATGACTCTATTTGTGATATTCGGAGCTTGAGCCTCTCTGCATCGGGCTGTAAAAAATACTCGTCGGCATCAAAAAACGCTACCCAGCTACCGCTCGCCTGTTCAATTGCATGGTTTTTCGCCGCCGCAAAGTCGTCAATCCAGTCAAAATGAAAGACCTTTGCTCCCATGCTTTGCGCTATTTCCACAGTGCGGTCTGTCGAACCTGTGTCCACGACGATTTGCTCAAATGTGACATCCTTAGCCCAACCGAGGGCTGTTTCAATGTTTTTTTCCTCATTTTTCGTAATCATGCATAGCGAAATCGTGGGTTCTCTTGTCCCGCCGGAAGAGCGTGGTACGATAAACCCCGCAGACGACCGGGAAGTGCCTGTGCCGACAGTCGGACGAGGGTGGGGGGTACTACGCTGAGGGTTACGTTTTTTGTTTTTCTTCTTTTTAGCCATTGCTTTCTCCGTTAGCGGGGCGGTTAAGCCCGTCCTCTGCTTTTTGTGGGTGACCTATAGTCATCCCTTCGTTTTTGAAAGATACCTCGGGTTTGCTTCCTAGCCCATCAGCTTTCCCGCCATCGCTACTATTTTCTGTGCAAACGGTATTGCTCCGTAGTCTTTTGCCGCTCTGGCAATTATCAACAAATCCTTTGGATCATCTAAGTTATAAATGTTTCCGAGCGTTTTAACCAGTTCGTCTTCGCTTGCTCCATTATTTAAAAGCGTGATTATATAAGGGCCCAAGACACCCATTAGCCTCTTCTCTGCTGCAAGGATAATCGTTGCATATTTGATTACTTTTTCGATATCTTGCAGCTCCTGCGCAGCTATCATGCTTTGCGCATAGAGTAAGCCGGGTTTTGCTGCTAATATCTCAGAATTTGCGAGATATTGTTCAGCGGAAAGCTTTTTCTCGATTTTTATCGCAAGTTGTAAAGCCTGCTCGTGCTCTCCTGAGTTATTGAGAATAATCGTATAAAAATATTCAAAATCGAGCCATCCCGGAAAGTCCTTCATTGCGCGGCGGCAAAGCTCCGTGCAATATTCGATTTTTTCCGGGTTTTCGACGTTTTTCAGCAAAAAATAATTATAGGCTTTACGCGTAAGCATATCTGTTGCTTTTTTTGTAGAGCTTTTGTCAATCAACTCGTTAAAAAGACTCTCGCCTTCTTTAATGTCTTGCTCAATGTCGCTGGTTATAAGCGCCTCTGCAAGATAACCTTTTAAATCAAGGCTTTGCGGATTTTCTGCAAGTTCCGCTCTAATCAGCTTTATATTGCGCTCAACCTTACCCAGTTCTGCACGTGTTTCTAAAGATGTCCGATGAATTATTTTTATGTCTTCTACCCAAATAAGCTCATGTGGTTTTGCAGCTATAATCTCGTGAACTCTCCCTGCATACCTGTGTGATTTTATGTTTTTATATACCCGTGTCGCCTTCACTGTTGATATTATTTCGCCGGTTTCAGCGACGTTATACAGCGAACAACCTATTACCTTGTATTTGTTACTTAAATTGGGATCTGCTTGTATTTTGCCTATGTACTCCAGCAGCTTTTCTGCATCTTCTCTCGTGAAAAATTCATCTGCATCAAGTACAACAAACCAGTCTCCCGAAGCTTGTTCGATAGAATAGTTTCTCGCTGCTGCAAAGTCATCAATCCAATCAAAATGAAAAACTTTTGCGCCCATGCGCTGCGCTATTTCCACAGTGCGGTCGGACGAACCGGTATCCACCACGATTTGCTCAGTGAGTATGTCCTTACCCCAACCCAGCGCATGCTCCATGTTACTTTCTTCGTTTTTTACAATCATACAATGGGAGACTGTGGGAGATGAGGCACCCGAATGTGCAATCCCCTCGGTGACCGCCAACGCAGGATTGTAGCTCTTGCCATTTTGTTTGCGTTTCCTTTTCTTGCTCATAATTTCTCCGTTTTGCCGCTTATAACCCTTTATAAATATTCTCTAAATCGGGGTCGTTTGGAATAGCAGTCATTGCTTGCTGACAGAGTTCTTTGCATCTTTTTACATCCCCTGCCTGCATTGCCCTGTTCAGGAGATGTATATACGCCTTTTTAAGTAAGTCAGGCAACGCATCACTGCCGTTTGCTATGACTTCGTTGAAGAGTACACAAGCTTCATCCCGCTCTTTCTCATCCGTACTCTTTTTCAGTGAGTCTGCGAGATATGCTTTTATGTTAATGTCGCTTGGAGATCCGGCGAGATCCTCCCTCAGAATTTTGATGTTCCGCTCGATTTTACCGGTTTCAGCAAACACTTCTTCCGTATAACCCGTGTGGATTATTTCTATCTCATCTACCAGCACTATGTTTTCGGGCTTTACGCTTAGCTGTTCATGAATGCGCCCTCTGTAACGCATTGTCGGAAGGTTTCTGAAAACACGCTCCTGGTCTATTCTCGAGGCAATGTTGCCCGCTGAATCTAAATTAACCAACGCCGTATTCAGCGCATGATAATTTGCCCTCATCTGTGGGTCATTTTGTATGCGCTTTAAGAAAATTATCAACTTCTTTGCATCCGTCTCGGAGAAATATTCATCTGCATCCAAAAATGCTATCCAGTTGCCGCTCGCCTGCTCTATGGCGAAGTTCTTCGCCGCCGAGAAGTCGTCAATCCACTCAAAACTAAAAACTTTAGCACCCATACGCTCTGCAATCTCTACAGTGCTGTCAGTTGAGCCTGTGTCAACAACTATCTGCTCAAACGCAACTTTTTTCGCCCACCTAAGTGCCTTTTCAATGTTTTTTTCTTCGTTTTTAACAATCATACATTGAGAAAGTCTTATCAAAGCCTGTGGAGGTCCCGTATTCTTTTTTTTCTTATTTTTCTTACTCATTGTGTTAGTTTACCATATCTTGATACTCGTATGCAACTATTATGCTCACTGTGCAAAATTCTTAACTGCCTGTATTACGTAGTTAACTTCATCGCGTGTTAACTCCGGGAAAATCGGCAGACATACGGTCTGATTGCATAGCATTTCTGCAATCGGCAAATCGCCTTTTTTGTAGCCAAGATACTCAAATGCTTTTTGCAGGTGTAGCGCAACCGGATAAAAAGCACCCGAACCCACTCCTTTTTCTGCCAAAAACGCTGCGAGTTCATCTTTTCGCTCTGTCCGTACGACATATTGGTGGTAACAACTCTTGCCGTGCTTAGGGTCATCAGGTGTTTTTACTGTACCTTTAAGTCCTTCATTATATAGTAGCGCAATTTCACTCCGCTTGGCATTGTACTCGTCCAAATGCTTTAGTTTTATGCTCAAAATTGCTGCTTGCATTGCATCTAAGCGTGAATTATAAGCTATCAGGTAATTGAAATATTTATACGGATTGTATAATGCATCCCTGTCAGAATCCCCTACAGTCAAATCATCTTTTATCCCATATAGAATTTCGCGTGCTTTTGCGCCGTTTTTTGCCATACCATGCTCACGAAATGCTCTTGCTGCAACAGCAAAGTCGTCATTATCGGTAGTAATCATGCCTGCATCGCCAAAAGCTCCTAAATTCTTGGTAGGATAAAATGAAAATGTTACCAAGTTCTCCGATGCGCCTATTTTTTTGCCTTTATACTCACAACCTATCGCTTGAGCCGCATCTTCCACAACTTTCAAATTATGTTTTCTCGCAATGCTATTTATCCCATCCATATCGCACGGCCATCCGAATATGTGCACAGGTAAAATCGCTTTTGTTTTATCGGTTATGGCTGCTTCGATTTTTGTTGTATCTATATTAAAATCTGCTTCAAAAACATCAACAAAAACAGGCACTGCACCGATTGCAGCGATTGCTTCTGCCGAGGCAAAAAAGGTAAATGGCGTAGTAATCACTTCATCACCCGAGCTCACTCCGCATGCGCGAAGCGCAAGCATGATAGCATCTGTCCCATTTGCACAGGAAATCACATGCTTCACGCCTAAGTGCTCTCGCATATCGGCTTCAAAGTTTTCAACATATTTCCCACCAATATACGCACCGCTGCGCATTACTTCAACGACCTTGGCTTCTAGCCGGTCGCTCAACTGCTCATACTGGCGCGTAAGATTCAAAAAGGGTACGGTCATCTTAACTATCCTCCGATTTTCACTATATTTATTCAATGTTTTATACACAATCTTCACACAAAGCATTACCTCTTCCTATATATCTGCTTTTTCATCTTGTCTATGACCTCTAGGGCACAGCATGCCTCTTCGCCGCCAACACGTGGAAGAGTGCCGGTTTGTATGCACTTCGCAAAGTCCTGTAATTCAGCCCTGAGAGGTTCAACCAGTGGTATAAAGACCTTTTCTGTAATATTTTCCTGTCTGTAAGTCGGGCTGTGTCCCGTATCCAGCTTATAGTTTGTTCTACGAGTTATTGTTAACGTCTTATTGAACAAATCCATTCTGATAAATGAACTTGCAGAATGAATATCAATTTCTCTGATTTTGTCTTCTGTTGTTCTGCTGGCTTCCAGTGTTGCAAGCACACCGTCTTCAAACTCAATTAATGAATGAACATAATCTACAAAATGCTTATTGTACGCAGGTCTTCCGTTTGCGTGAACTCGCTTAATCTTCGTTTTGTTCAAAGCATTCATGACGATATCTAAATCATGTATTAGGAGGTCTTGAAGAACATCAGTGTCATTGATTCGCAAATCTTTTGGGGAAAACCGCCTCGCATTGATAGCAATTACATCTTCGTGCTCAAGCATTTTCTCCACTTCAAGTACAACCGGGTTAAATCGCTCCACATGCCCGACTGATAAAACTGTCTTTGACTTAGCAAATGCCTCGCAAACCGCCATAGCTTCTTTGTAATCTAGCCCGAGTGGCTTTTCGACCAAGGTATGCAATCGGTATTCTGCTGCTTTGCAGGCTAGCTTAAGGTGTGTCGAGGACGGTGCTGCGATTATGGCAGCCTCAACTGAGGAAAACAACTCATCAACATCAGTAAAGAAGCGGACTTTATGCTGCTCAGCTATGTGATTTGTCTCCGTATTAGTGTCAAATATTCCAACAAAATCAAACTCAGGCAACTCTGATACCAGCCTGATGTGATTTTTCCCCATATTACCTGCACCTATTACGCCGACTTTAATTTTATCCAATTTTGCCTTTCCTCTCACATTTGCTTCTAATTTTCTATTTCCCATTGCGAGTGAGACTTTCGCAGCCGCCCGGTAGGTATTAAGCTTGCTGCATCGGGTTTAGAGCATACTCATGATTTTAACCCATAACCGGCAGGATTGCAAGCCTGACTCACGCATGAAGAAACCGCCTCGTCCGGTGCCGCCAGGCCCGAAGAAGCGGTTTCTTCTTAAGAGGGTTATGAGGGTTTAGAGAATTAACCTAGAAGTTGGAGGACTCCTTGAGGTAGCGCGTTAGCTTGGGCAAGCATTGCTGTCGATGCTTGGAAGAGGATATTATCTCGTGTGAACGAGGTCATGAGAGCTGCCATATCTGCATCTCTGATTCGACTTTCTGCGGCTGCCAGGTTCTCTGCCGAGTTGTCGAGGTTTTGTATTTTGAACTCAAGTCTGTTCTGAATAGCACCGAGATGTGCGCGTGCCATAGATAGTGAGTTGATAGCTGTATCAAGTCCTGCGATTGCGGCTGAAGCATAGTGTAAAGTCGTTACTTTAAGATCTTCTACAGTGTTGAGCCTACCTACAACGAAAGTTGTAATGTCACCTGCGTTTGCGCCTGATTGAAGTGTGAACGCACCGTCATACATACCTAGTGAATTTAGTTCTGTACCATCTCCGAATATTGTCATGCCGTTAAACTTAACAGTGCTCTCAATTTGCCTGAGCTCTTCAGCGAGCTGTTGGAATTCAAGGTCTAGTGCTGCGCGGTCTACTGCATCGTCGTTTGTACCGTTTGCAGATTGAACTGACAGCTCGCGCATACGTTGCATAATGTTGTGAGCTGTTTGCATAGCACCTTCGGCTGTCTGAACGAGTGAAATACCGTCTTGCGAGTTACGTGAAGCCATATTTAAACCGCGGATTTGCGTACGCATTTTCTCTGAAATTGCGAGTCCTGCGGCATCGTCTGCTGCTCGGTTTACACGGAGACCTGAACTCAATCTTTCGACGTTTCTTCCAAGTTTTCCGGCATTGATTCCATATTGCCTGTGGCTGTTCATAGCTGTGATGTTGTTGTTAATACGCATGATGCACGCTTCCTTTCTCTATGACCGGCTTCGAGTTAATCCATTACTCTTCACCGAATCTCCTTAAAGATTTTAACAAAGTGTGCGTCCTTGCATATTTTGTTTGTGTATTATGTTTTCCGGGTCATTAAGCATTATCGCTACTTTCAAAAATAACTTTACACTTTTTTTCTAAAAATATCTTAATGTTGTTTTTTGATCCTTAATATGATAGTATTGTTGAGACTCAAAAAATATAGAGAAATAGCGGAGTGAACGTACTTATGGATACGATAAAAGCATACCAGCCTGCGTACTATAAAAAGTTTCTTTGTGACAGTAATGAGTGTAAAAATAACTGCTGTTCACGCGGATGGGGTATCCCTGTTGACAACCACACTTATGCAAAATATATGGCTCTTGAAGGCGAGTGGAAGGAAAAATTTGAGGGAAAATTTGCACCTTTAAAGAATAGTTCCTCGGACAACAGATTTGTACTAGACGAAAAAGGCGAGTGCTTCTTTTTAAATGAGAGAGGGTTATGCGCCATTCAGCTTGAGCAAGGTTATGAAGCATTATGCCTGACCTGCAGAATTTATCCGAGAAAGCTCTGTTATGTCGATGGAGTCGCCGAAGCATATATGCAGCCCTCCTGCGAGATTGCTGCAAAACAGATTTTGTTTGAAAAAGAAATGATGAAGCTGGAAGACGGTACTGTTTCACCCGGTCCTTTCATTGCGGGCGAAAATGTCAACTACACGCACGGGCTTGACGTTACAAAGTATACAAATCACCCGCAGGGTATCGGCATTTTCTGGAAGCTGCGTACCACAAGCATCGCCATTTTGCAGAGTAGGCAGTTTCGTGTCAGATTTCGTATGCTCTTGCTGCTTCTCTTCACCCAAGAATGTGCCGAGCTTATAAGCAGCGGTCAAGATGCTATGTTAATGTCTCTTGCAGACAGCTATGTTGAAAGATTGTTCAACGATTATTTTGACGAACTCTATCTGGCAATGCCGCAAGGCGTTGATCGTGACCCCGATATAATACTCGACATACTGAAAGATATTCACGGCAAACTGACTAAAAATTCAAGATTATTCAGGGAGTATCTTTCCATAGCTCTTGAAGGCTTCGATATCTCCGACCGGGATTGGCAGCTTCCAAACAACTTCAACGAACATTACGCAAAATATTATGAGCAATTTTTCCCTGCAAATGAACAGATATTTGAAAACTATCTGGTTCACGATGTGCTCTCCGATGCTTTTCCGTTTAGCTATGGCTTAAGTAAAAATCTTATGGAAAATTATGCTGCTCTGCTTGCTAAGTATAATATTATTGAATTTTTACTCGTTGGTAGTGCGAGGCGCAAGATGAAATTTGACAAGCGACTGGTAGTGAATATGGTCGCACGCTTCTGCTGCTGCTACGAGCATTCAGCAAGCGGATTTTTAAAGAGCGAGTAAATTTTACCAACACTCAAAGACCCAAGTCGTTTGACTTGGGTCTTTGGTGCGCGCTACGTTTTCGCTTGTGGCTCCGCCGCCAACGCGGCGTCAGTTTTCGATTCGGCAAACTTAAGCTATGTAGCCGTTTCCGTTACCATTCCCATTGCCTGCCAAACCGACCGCACTAGCGGCGGTACCTACCCCACCAGTTGAAGAACTCCTTGCGGTAGAGCATTTGCTTGAGCAAGCATTGCTGTTGATGCTTGGAAGAGGATGTTATTTCTCGTAAATTCCGTCATCGCCGATGCCATATCGACATCTCTGATTCGGGATTCGGCGGCTTGCAGATTTTCTGCAGTATTGTCTAAGTTTTGAATCTTAAACTCAAGGCGGTTTTGGATAGCACCGAGCTCTGCTCTTGACATTGTTATGCTGTTGATTGCAGTGTCGAGTGCCGCTATAGATGCGGATGCACCTGCCATTGTGGAAATACCTACTCTCAAGGCGTTTACTCCGTTGACTGTCGTCGAACTACCGTCACCACCGGTCGCCACATGTTCAAGAGCATTGAGACTTCCAATGCTAAATGTGGTAATGTCACCGGCATTTGCACCTGATTGAATTTGGAAGAATCCATCTTCACCCACTGCTTGACCTCCACCGAACACTGTCATGCCGTTGAACTTAACAGTTGATTCGATTTGACCAAGTTCTTGGATGAGTTGTTCAAACTCAAGGTCCAGTGCTTTGCGGTCGTCGGTGTCATTTGTGCCGTTTGCAGATTGTACAGCCAGCTCGCGCATACGTTGCATTATACTGTGAGCCGATTGCATTGCGCCCTCTGCGGTTTGCACGAGTGAGATACCGTCTTGTGAGTTGCGTGATGCTTGGTTCAGACCACGGATTTGTGTCCGCATTTTTTCGGAGATTGCAAGTCCTGCTGCGTCGTCGGCGGCACGGTTTACTCTGAAACCTGAGCTGAGTCTTTCAACGCTTCTCCCTATAGCACCGCTATTGATGCCATACTGTCTGTGGCTGTTTATAGCCATGATGTTATTGTTAATACGCATTTTTTTGCTTCCTTTCTATGTGCCCAAGGCATCCCTACCTCGGTTAATATATGGATTAAATAACCCTATATTTCACAAACCCTATCAGGGGCGCGCATCCCCGTGCGAGTTATATGAACACTTTTATTCCCGGCGAGTCCGTTAGGGCTCTCTCGAATCCTTTCGCTGCCGGTCGGCATGGGTAAACATTGGAGCTTACCAAGACAAGTAAATGGAAGCCTTTACAAGTCCCTGTCATTCGCGGTGCCCGAATCTCTCGACTCGGGCGCCGCGCCCTACACGCCTTAGTTTATGTCGGCTATCGCCGACTTACTTAGCCTACGAGTTGCAATACGCTCTGCGGCAACGCATTTGCCTGTGCGAGCATTGCAGTTGATGCCTGGAACAAGATATTATCTCGTGTGAACCTGGTCATCTGCTGTGCCATATCTACGTCTCTGATTCGAGATTCGGCAGCTTGCAGATTTTCTGCTGTGTTGTCGAGGTTCTGAATCTTGAACTCAAGGCGGTTCTGAATAGCACCGAGTTCCGCTCTTACCATTGAGAGACTGTTGATGGCTGCATCAAGTGCGGCAATCGAGTTACACGAGCCTTGCATTGTAGAGATACCTACATTCCAAGTTTGCGAGCCTGCTCCTGATGGACCTACTGCTGTGGCTCCTGTACCTCCACCTGTTGCGTGTACAAATGTGTTGAGGTTACCTACTCTGAATGTGGTGATGTCGCCTGCGTTTGCACCTGATTGAAGTGTGAAAAGTCCGTCAACTGTGCCTCCGGCATTTGCTGCGCCTGTACCCGGTCCAAAGACTGTCATACCGTTGAATTTGACTGTTTCTTCGATTTGTTTCAGTTCTTGAATCAGTTGTTCAAATTCGAGGTCCAGTGCTTTGCGGTCGTCCACGTCGTTTGTGCCGTTTGCTGATTGTACTGCCAGCTCGCGCATACGTTGCATGATGCCGTGAGCTGTCTGCATTGCGCCTTCTGCAGTTTGTACGAGTGATATACCGTCTTGTGAGTTGCGTGATGCTTGGTTCAGACCGCGGATTTGTGTACGCATTTTTTCGGAGATTGCAAGTCCTGCTGCGTCGTCAGCGGCGCGGTTTACTCTGAAACCTGAGCTGAGGCGTTCTACGTTTCTTCCGATGTTTCCACCGTTGATTCCGTACTGCCTGTGGCTGTTGATAGCCATGATATTGTTGTTAATACGCATGATCTTCGCTTCCTTTCTTTTTTGCCGTGAGTATCCTTACCCTCGGCGCGTTTTTTTGTTTACTTCTTATATTTCATAAATCCAAATCAGGGGCGCGCACCTTGCCTCGGATGTTATGATTAGTTTACCCGACTTATAATGTAACGCCAACGCTACGCCACACATATTATGTTTCCGTCGGGGTCGTCAGCAGATTGTGAGTCTTTGCCCACAACGACTGATGACACTGTTTGAGAGACGCATAGTCCAAAAACCTACGTATGCTTTCGGTGAAGTTGCAGTGTCCGAGTTTTAAGGCCCGGACTCTGCACCTTACGCGCCTCAGTCCTACTCGGCGAAATCGCCAAGCTAACTATCCTATGAGTTGCAATACACTCTGTGGTAATGCGTTTGCCTGTGCAAGCATTGCTGTTGATGCCTGGAACAAGATATTATCTCGTGTGAACCTGGTCATCTGTTGCGCCATATCTACGTCTCTGATTCGAGATTCGGCTGCTTGCAGGTTTTCTGCTGTGTTGTCGAGGTTTTGAATTTTGAACTCTAAGCGGTTTTGAATAGCACCGAGTTCCGCTCTTACCATTGAGAGGCTGTTGATAGCTGCATCAAGTGCGGCTATTGAGTTACATGAGCCTTGCATTGTGGAGATACCCACTTCCCAGGTTTGCGGTGCTCCTGTACCCGCAACGGCTGCCGTAACTTCTCCGGAACCTCCGGCTGCATTGTGTGTAAAGGTGTTGAGGTTACCGACTCTGAATGTGGTGATGTCACCTGCGTTTGCACCTGACTGAAGTGTAAATAGTCCATCCATGGTGCCGCCTGCACTGGCTTGCCGTGTACCCTGTCCAAATACTGTCATGCCGTTGAATTTGACTGTTTCTTCGATTTGACCAAGTTCTTGAATCAGTTGCTCAAATTCGAGATCCAGTGCTTTGCGGTCGTCTACGTCGTTTGTACCGTTTGCTGATTGTACTGCGAGTTCGCGCATACGTTGCATGATGCCGTGAGCTGTCTGCATTGCGCCTTCTGCGGTTTGTACGAGTGAGATGCCGTCTTGTGAGTTGCGTGATGCTTGGTTCAGACCGCGAATTTGTGTACGCATTTTTTCGGAGATTGCGAGTCCTGCAGCGTCGTCTGCGGCGCGGTTTACTCTGAAGCCGGAGCTGAGGCGTTCTACGTTTCTGCCGATGTTTCCACCATTGATACCGTACTGTCTGTGGCTGTTGATAGCCATAATATTATTGTTTATACGCATGACTTTCGCTTCCTTTCTTGTTCTACCGTGGGCTTCCTTGCCCTCGGCGCGTTATTTCGAGCTTCTTATATTTCATAAATCCAAATCAGGGGCGCGCACCTTGCCTCGGATGTTATGATTAGTTTACCCGACAAATCGGACAAGTGATTTTGATGATATTTTGTGATCTTGTCGGGAGAGACACGTAACACAAAAGCCGTCGCCTTCGGTGAAGTTGCAGTGTCCGAGTTTTAAGGCCCGGACTCTGCACCTTACGCGCCTCAGTCCTCCTCGGCGAAATCGCCAAGCTAACTATCCTATGAGCTGTAATACACTCTGCGGTAATGCATTTGCCTGTGCAAGCATTGCTGTTGATGCCTGGAACAAGATATTATCTCGTGTGAATCTGGTCATCTGTTGCGCCATATCTACGTCTCTGATTCGAGATTCGGCTGCTTGCAGGTTTTCTGCTGTGTTGTCGAGGTTTTGAATTTTGAACTCTAAGCGGTTTTGAATAGCACCGAGTTCTGCACGAGTCATGGAAAGGCTGTTGATGGCTGCATCAAGTGCGGCTATTGAGTTACATGAGCCTTGCATTGTGGAGATACCCACGTTCCAAGCTACTGCTCCGTCAACAGTTGGGTGTGCGTTTTGTTGTCCGTCAATTGCATCGCCTGTGGTGTGTACGAATGTATTGAGGTTACCAACTTTGAATTCTGTAGTGTCGCCTGCGTTTGCACCTGATTGAAGTGTGAAGAATCCGTCCACTTGTCCCGCTTCGTTTGGTGTGCCTGTGCCGGGTCCAAAAACTGTCATGCCGTTGAATTTAACTGTCTCTTCGATTTGTTTGAGCTCTTGAATCAGTTGCTCAAATTCGAGGTCCAATGCTTTGCGGTCGTCTACGTCGTTTGTGCCGTTTGCTGATTGTACTGCGAGTTCGCGCATACGTTGCATGATGCTGTGAGCTGTCTGCATTGCGCCTTCTGCGGTTTGTACTAACGATATACCATCTTGGGAGTTACGTGATGCTTGGTTTAGACCACGTATTTGTGTACGCATTTTTTCGGAAATTGCAAGTCCTGCTGCGTCGTCAGCGGCGCGGTTTACTCTAAATCCTGAGCTGAGGCGTTCTACGTTTCTGCCGATGTTTCCACCATTGATGCCGTACTGTCTGTGGCTGTTGATAGCCATAATATTATTGTTGATCCTCATGATTTGATTCCTTTCTTATTATCGCCTCGAGGAGTGTCCTTACTCCACGTTTTTGTTGACGATAACTTTCCCTTTCTTTAATTAAATTTTTATTTTATTAATTTAATGCGGCGCGTAGTGTCCGGAAGAGGCGCATAATACAAAGACCATCGTCGGTGAAGTTGCAGTGTCCGAGTTTTAAGGCCCGGACTCTGCACCTTACGCGCCTCAGTCCTCCTCGGCGAAATCGCCAAGTTAACTATCCTATGAGCTGTAATACACTCTGTGGTAGTGCGTTTGCCTGTGCAAGCATTGCTGTTGATGCCTGGAACAAGATATTATCTCGTGTGAACCTGGTCATCTGCTGTGCCATATCTACGTCTCTGATACGGGATTCGGCTGCTTGCAGGTTTTCTGCCGTGTTGTCGAGGTTTTGAATTTTGAACTCTAAGCGGTTTTGAATAGCACCGAGTTCTGCACGAGTCATGGAAAGGCTGTTGATGGCTGCATCAAGCGCAGCTATTGAGTTACAAGAGCCCTGCATTGTGGAGATACCCACTTCCCATGTTTGGATAGTTTCATTTCCAACTTCTGTTCCGCTTCTGAGTCCGGAACCTCCGGCTGTATTGTGTGTGAAGGTGTTGAGGTTACCAACACTAAATGTAGTGATATCGCCTGCGTTTGCACCTGACTGGAGTGTGAAGCGTCCGTCGATGGTTTGGGATTCAGCGTTCAGCGGGCCATTGCCTGAGCCAAAAACTGTCATGCCGTTGAATTTAACTGTCTCTTCGATTTGTTTGAGTTCTTGAATCAGTTGCTCAAATTCGAGGTCCAGTGCTTTGCGGTCGTCCACGTCGTTTGTGCCGTTTGCTGATTGTACTGCGAGTTCGCGCATACGTTGCATGATGCCGTGAGCTGTCTGCATTGCGCCTTCTGCGGTTTGTACGAGTGATATACCATCTTGGGAGTTACGTGATGCTTGGTTTAGACCACGTATTTGTGTGCGCATTTTTTCGGAGATTGCAAGTCCTGCTGCGTCGTCAGCGGCGCGGTTTACTCTGAATCCTGAGCTGAGGCGTTCTACGTTTCTGCCGATGTTTCCACCATTGATGCCGTACTGTCTGTGGCTGTTGATAGCCATAATGTTATTGTTGATTCTCATGATTTGATTCCTTTCTTGTTACCGCCTCGAGGAGTGTCCTTACTCCACGTTTTTGTTGACGATAAACTTTCCCTTTCTTTAATTAATTTTTTTATTTCATAAATTCAATGCGGCGCGTACCATATTGAAATGTTATGACTTGTTTGGTAAATGCGAAAAAACTCTGTTTCGGTAACGCTAAGTGGTCTCGAATTTTTATCCGAAACGCATCCGACAGAGCTGGAAGTTACTATGAGCTACCGTGCTGTTTCTGTCAAAACGCGTCCTTGCGTTTTTTGCCGTCTGAATAGTTTATCGACATATCGGTGATTTACTTTAGCTTTTTTTGAAAGTTTTTTCGTTTAATCCGTCAAAGCTGTTGCAATCACAGGGTTTTTGCTTTAAACTTTTTGCTTTCCTTGTTAAAACGTGGTAAAATTCTTATCCGTGGCACTATACCATATATATTATTTAATGTGGTGAACGAAATGTTAACTTTCAACATAAACCCCGCATCCGTCCTTTGCGAATGCGGGGCTACTTGTGGTTCTCAATATAAAGCAATGAGCAATCCACCTTTCTATGTACGAATCTCTCTCGGTTACTCTAACACTCGTTTCCGATGCAGCACCTTGCGCACCATGCTTCCCCCGTCTGGGGTACCAGCGGACTCTCTCCGCGGTTGCGCTCTTTGGTCTTAATGACCCCGTCTGCCATGAACCAGTCGCTACCGTAAACGACCGAGACTCGATATTGCTTGTTAAAAATAACATATTCCATATAGTTTGTCAACACCTTTTTGTACACTTTCACAAATTGTTCACAAATCGTTACTGTACACCGGTCAACCGAAGATGGATGATTTGTTCCGCTTTTTTTGCGAGCCAGAGAGCATTGCGCCACTGTTCTCGCAAAAAAAGACTCCACAAACCACCCATCTTCGACTTGGTCTGTTCTGCAACCATAAACTAATTACAAACCTCAGAGGGTTTGTGTATTCCGGTTTCTGTTATTATGGCAGTTATCAGTTCGTTTGGGGTTACGTCGAAAGCGGGGTTGTAGGTTTTCACCTCTTTTGGTGCCATCGGCTTTTTGTAGAACATCTCTTTTATTTCCTCAGGGCTTCGTTCTTCTATTTCTATATCTTTCCCGCTAAGGCAATTTTCGTCAATAGTTGTTGACGGTCCGAAAATGTAAAACGGTATGCCGTAGTGCTTTGCCAGTATGGCAAGCGAGCTTGTGCCCACTTTATTTGCCACATCTCCGTTTCGTGCTATACGGTCACAGCCGGCGAAAACAGCATTTATTTTCCCCTCGCTCATAGCTATACTTGCCATGTTGTCACATATTAGTGTGCTGTCAACACCGGCGTTTACAAGTTCATAGGCGGTGAGCCTCGCACCTTGCAGTAGCGGGCGGGTTTCACAAATGTATGCCTTGAGACTCAAGCCTTGCTCCTGTCCCATGATTATAGGACCCAGTGCCGTGCCGTATTTTGACGTTGCAATCGGACCTGCGTTACACTGTGTCATTATGCCGTCACCTTTTTTTATGAGCGTTATACCGTGCTTTGAAATCGCCTTGCACATATCTACGTCTTCATTATATATAGTAATCGCTTCTTCTTTCATTGCCGCAACGATTTGCTTTACAGGGTTCATTTTCTGCTTTTCAACCAGAGCAGTCATTCTTTTTAGTTGTGTGGCTAAGTTAACTGCTGTTGGCCTGGAAGAGTCCAGATACGCACTGAGTTTAATGATTTTACTAACGAAGCTTTCGTTTTCTTCGTTTTCCAGTTGTTTTGCCAGTACGTATAAGGCATATGCCGCAAATATGCCTATCGCCGGTGCTCCGCGCACTCTGAGGGTGTAAATGGCTTCAAACAGCTCTTCTTTCCCCTTTAAAGTTATGTACTTCGTTTCATTCGGCAAAGCAGTCTGGTCCAGTATTATCACTGCCGCTCCATCATCAGTCAGTTTTACATTTATTATTTCATTGTTCAATTTACTATCTCCTAACGGGTGAGTCTCGCTTTTATGCAGTCCAAGTGCTGTGAATTATTGCTATAAGCTTCAGGCCTCCTTGATATTCCTCAAATCCCAGCCTTAAACTTCTCCAGTCGTCAATGCCGAGGATATCCTCATCTGAGCCTGTCAGGTGAAAATCGACAAACCGCACTTCGGGGAACACTTCTTTTATGTTTTCCAGTGCGTTTCCGCTTCTTACTATCTTGTTTATCCCCACAAGTGCCGCATCGAGAAAATCTTCTGCGGGGACAAATTGCTCTATGAATTCTGAAGGAGTCAGTGAAATTGGCTCTCCACTGCCGTTTCGTACTCCCCATATATATATAGTAGTATCCGTCCCCATCGACTGCACTTCTGCCGCGCTAAAACGCCTGTCTGTTGTGAGGTTAATTGTAGTGTATGGTGTGAAGGTCACGCCAAACTGGGGATGTACAACTTCTGATAATGCCAAAAAGTTGTCATCCCTAATATTTTCTAACACCGTATATGCAAGATTTGCAAGTTCCGCATTTCCTGCTGTTTCGGCGCACACAGCGTTTGCTTCCGTGTGCGGAAAGATTCTGATTCCGGTATATGTTGTTATTACTCCCCAGACTATGGCGCCTGCGACTATTCCACATATTATATAGAATATCGGCATAGCCGGAAATTTTGCTTTGTTTTTCATAACATTGACAGTTTACCGCTCATTTTTGTAACATTCAACAACAATCCAATTACAAATTATTTCATTTAAGTAATTTCGCTATTGACATTTTAACAATATGGTGTTAAAGTGTAATTAGCACTCGATGACCGAGAGTGCTAAAACATAAACAGGAAGGGTTTAATTCCGGATTATGCAGCTTAGTGAGCGGAAGAAAATGATTTTACGCTCTGTGGTTGAGATGTATGTCAAGGCTGCTGAGCCTGTAGGATCGAAAGCTGTTGTTGAAGCTTTAGGGTCTACTGTATCTTCAGCCACGGTTAGAAGCGAGATGGCTGAACTTGAGTCCATGGGTTTGCTGGAACAGCCGCATACTTCAGCCGGCCGGATTCCCTCATCTGCGGGCTATAGACTGTATGTCAATCAGCTCATGCAGAGTCAGGATGTCTCCAGGGATGATGCAAGTGTCATTAATTCTGCGCTTTACACCCGAACCACCGAGCAGACAAATTTGCTCGATGAGGTAGGAAGTCTCACCTCAAGGCTTACGACTTATCCTGCTTATGCCATGGCGAGTTCTACGGGGATTGTAAGCATTGCGCGGTTTGATCTCATCTATGTCGATTCTTACTCATTTATTATAGTGGCACTTTTGAGTAACGATACCGTCAAGAATAAACTTGTGCACCTGACGACTCCATTTAATCCGCAGATTTTGGCAAAGATCTCTTCCGTGTTTAACGCAAGTTTTACGGGTGTCCCCGAGGAACGCATCACTGCTACACTCATTTCCGCTACAGAGAGAGCACTGAGTGACAGAATTGGTCTTGTGGCCGTCATCGCAGGTTTTGTCATTGAGCTTTTAGTTGAGGCAAAGTCTGTTGGAGCCAGAGTTTCGGGCGCAGCAAACCTGCTCAGTCTGCCCGAGTACCGTGATGTGGATAAAGCACAGAAAATCATCCGATATCTATCAGATGCAGGTGAGCTTGCAAGGCTCCCTTCGCCTGATATGACCGGGGAGATAAAGATAACAATCGGAGCAGAAAATCTTGCCGATGAGCTGCGAGATTCCAGCGTTGTTGCGGTGAGATATGATGCAGGTGGTGATATGCAGGGACTTATCGGCGTGGTTGGTCCTACCAGAATGGATTACTCTAAAGTCGCTGCTCACCTTTCTTATATTGCCGGCGGACTCAGCCGACTTCTTGCAAACACAAACGCTCTTCCAAGAGCAATCACAAAACCTAACGAGATAGGAGATGAAAATATTGGCGAAAACTGACAAAGGAAACACAAAAGGAATGCCTAAAAATTCGGGCAGAGGCGCAAAGCCTGAAAGCGGAAAGCAAACTGCGGGGAGTGCAGCTTCAAAAAGCACTTCAAAGACCACATCTTCAAAGGCTACAGCCTCTAAAGATGCTGCAACCGCTTCCGACAAGCAGGCATCTACTGTCAACAGAGGTTCGGCCGACCCTATGATGGGCTCTGATGCCAAAGAAACTCTTGACAGCACTTTACAGCACGAGAATTTCGAGAGCGATGTACCGTCTGACGGTGATGAGTTTTTGACAGCGGAGGAGCTTACTGCCGAGCGTGATAAATATTTACGGCTTGCTGCTGAGTATGACAACTACCGCAAGCGTAGCGCAAAAGAGCGTGAAATGACCTACAGCGATGCTCGCATTGAGTCTATCACGAAACTCTTGCCTATTTACGATAATCTTGAGCGTGCCCTTCAAATGGAGTGTGCAGATGAGGCTTTTTATAAGGGCATAGAGATGATAAGGACTCAGTTTAACGAAATGTTTGAAAGCATGGGCGTGAAGCACATTCCGGCACTCGGCGAGCCCTTTGACCCGAAGCTCCATAACGCTGTAATGATGATAACCGATCCAAATCTTGGCGTGAATACCATCGCCGAAGAATACCAAAAAGGCTTTACTCTGGGACAACGCGTTATACGCTTTTCAACAGTAGTAGTAGCAAACTAAAAATAACCATTTACTAATAGGAGGAATATATAACTATGGGAAAAATAATTGGAATTGATTTAGGTACCACAAATTCTTGTGTGTCTGTTATTGAAGGCGGTGAGCCTGTTATAATAGCAAATGCCGAGGGTAGTCGTACAACACCGTCTGTTGTCGCTTTTGCGGCAGACGGCGAGCGCATGATTGGTCATGTCGCAAAACGTCAGGCTATAACAAATCCTGACCGCACTATCGCTTCTATCAAGCGTGAGATGGGTACTGCACATAAAAGCAGTATCGATGAAAAGCAATACACACCGCAAGAGATTTCTGCGATGATTTTACAGAAACTTAAAAGCGATGCCGAGGCTTATCTCGGAACTAAAGTGACTGAGGCTGTCATCACTGTTCCCGCCTACTTTACCGACTCGCAGAGGCAGGCTACAAAAGATGCGGGTAAAATCGCAGGTCTTGATGTAAAGCGTATCATCAACGAGCCTACAGCAGCCGCACTTGCTTACGGTCTTGACAAAGAGCAGGATCAAAAAATAATGGTCTATGACCTCGGCGGCGGTACTTTTGACGTTTCGATTCTCGAAATCGGTGATGGAGTCATTGAGGTTCTTGCCACCGCAGGTAACAATCGCTTGGGCGGCGATGATTTTGACGATGCGATTATGGAATACCTGCTTGCCGAGTTTAAAAAGGACAGCGGTATCGACCTCCAGACAGATAAAATTGCCATCCAGCGTCTGCGTGAAGCTTCTGAAAAAGCTAAGACCGACCTTTCAGGAATGACGACCGCCACAATCAATCTTCCGTATATCACTGCGGATGCATCGGGTCCGAAACATCTTGATTACACTCTGACAAGAGCTAAGTTTAACGAGCTCACAGCAGATTTGGTTGAAAAAACCATGACTCCCGTTAAGAGAGCTATCGAAGACTCAGGTCTCTCGGCAAGCCAGCTATCAAAAATCCTGCTCGTCGGCGGCTCAACCAGAATTCCGGCTGTTCAGGATGCTGTTAAGAACATCACAGGCAAAGATCCGTTCAAGGGTATCAACCCTGACGAATGTGTTGCCGCAGGTGCTGCCATCCAAGGCGGTGTACTGGGTGGAGATGTTGAGGGTATATTGCTGCTTGATGTCACTCCGCTGTCGCTCGGCATTGAGACTATGGGCGGCGTTTGCACAAAACTTATCGAGCGCAACACAACCATCCCAACAAAGAAAAGCCAAGTTTTCTCGACTGCGGCTGATAATCAATCCTCAGTTGAAGTCCATGTATTGCAAGGCGAGCGCGACATGGCGCAGTACAACAAATCACTCGGCAGATTCCATCTCGACGGAATCGCTCCGGCTCCGAGAGGTATTCCTCAAATCGAAGTTACATTTGACATCGATGCAAACGGCATTGTCAACGTGTCTGCTAAAGACCTCGGCACAAGCAGGGAGCAAAATATCACCATCACCGCCTCAACCAATCTTTCCAAAGATGATATTGAAAAGGCTGTCAAAGATGCCGAGAAGTATGCCGAAGAAGATGCAAAGCGCAAAGACGAGGTCGACACTCGCAACCATGCAGACCAGATGGTTTATCAGAGTGAAAAGACTCTCGATGAGATGGGCGAAAAGCTTGAAGATGGCGATAAAACTGCAATCACATCTGCCATCGAGAAAGTTAAAACTGCGCTCAAAGGCACCGATACTCAAACTATCAAGGATGCCGTCTCCGAACTCGAAAAGGCTTTCCACACCGCAAGCGAAAAACTCTACAGTCAAGCCGCAGCAGATCAAGCGGCACAAGGTGGCGCTGGCAATCCCGCAGGTGATCCGGGAGCGCAAGGCAGCGATGATGGCGGCGATGCGTTTTACGACGCCGATTATGAAGTAGTCGAAGAAGAGTAAAAGTAATGAGGTAATATGGCAGAGAAGAAGGACTTTTATGAAGCGCTTGGTATAAAAAAAGGCGCATCAGAAGACGAAATAAAAAAAGCATTTCGTCAGCAAGCAAAGAAATACCATCCTGACGTCAATCCCGGCAACACAAGAGCCGAGGCTCGTTTCAAAGAAGTAAACGAGGCTTATGAAATACTCTCCGACCCTGATAAGAAGTCACGGTATGACCAGTTTGGTCATGCCGGGGTTGACCCAAGTTTTGGCGCAGGAGGCGGTGGAGGTCCATTTCGCGGCGGCTTTGGTGGTTTCGGCAACATGGATTTCGACCTTGGCGACATTTTCGGCTCTATTTTCGGCGGCGGCGGTGGCAGAACTCAAAACCGCAATGCCCCGAGAAAGGGCGAACGTGTCCGTGCTGTTCTCACCATCACCTTTGAAGAAGCGGCATTCGGCTGTGAAAAAGATGTGAGTATTCAGCGCATTGAATCCTGTGATGATTGTTCCGGCTCCGGCTGCAAGAAAGGCACAACTGCTGAGAAGTGTGCAGGCTGTGGGGGAAGCGGTGTCGTCACCACACAGCAGCGCACGCCTTTTGGTGTTATGCAGAGCAGTGCAGATTGTCCCAAATGTAGTGGACGAGGCAGAATTATTCATCAGCCTTGCGATAAATGCAAAGGTCTCGGGATGGTTCGGCGAAACCGCACCATCAAGGTCAATATCCCTGCGGGTATTGACGATGGTCAGACTATTTCGCTTCGCGGGCAAGGCAGCAGCGGCATAAACGGCGGTGAAGCGGGTGATTTGTTTGTCACTGTTTCTATAGCCCGCCATGGTCAATTCAAGCGCGAGGGAACCTCGGTACTCTTGAGTATGCCTATCTCTTTTGTTCAGGCTGCACTGGGCGCAGAGCTTGAAGTGCCTACGCTTGACGGCAAAGTGAAGTACTCCATTCCGGCCGGAACCCAGACCGGTACGATGTTCAGGCTAAAAAATAAAGGCATACAAAACCTCCGCGGCTCAGGGCGCGGCGACCAATATGTCACTGTAAACGTCACCGTTCCTACTTCACTGAAAAATGAGCAGAAGGAACTACTTATGCAGTTCGCCGAAATCGACGGCGACACCGCGGGCTTGAAGAGGAAAAAGCGTAAATAAATAAGTTTAGCGGGGTGGTCTTATAGACCATACCCGCCAGGGTTATTTTTTTGCCAGCGCCAAGTGTCGGCACAAGCTTCTTTTAGCGTTTTTTTCGTCTCCCATCCAAGCAAATTTTTTGCTTTATCTGTGGCAGCGTAGCATATTGCAATATCACCGGGACGCCTTGAAACGACTTCTCGCGGAATTTTCACGCCTGTCGCATCTTCAAACGCCGTTACCAGTTCAAGTACACTGACACCATTACCCGTGCCCAGATTAATAATATCAACACCGCCGGAGCTTTGAGCAGCATACTTTACCGCAGCTACATGACCTTCGGCGAGGTCTACAACGTGCAAATAGTCACGAACACCTGTGCCGTCTGCCGTATCGTAGTCGTCTCCAAAAATCTTGAGAAATTCTCTGCGGCCTACTGCTGTTTGCGCTATGTAAGGCATAATATTGTTTGGGATATCCTGTGGGTCTTCACCTATTTTCCCGCTTTCGTGTGCACCAATAGGGTTGAAATACCGCAGCATCACTGCTGTGAAGCCACTCCCTGCATTGACCACATCGGTCAGTATCTGTTCGCACATATACTTTGTCCACCCGTAAGGGTTGGTGCAGCCGCCTGTTAAAGAATCCTCCGTCAGAGGCATTTTGTTGTCGGGGCAGTATACGGTTGCGCTTGATGAAAAAATAATCTTGTTGACCCCATGCCTTATCATAGTGTTTGATAGGGCAATTGTTGAGTTTAGATTATTTTTATAGTATTCCAGCGGCTTTTTGACAGACTCTCCTACTGCCTTTAGGCCCGCGAAGTGTATCACACACTCTATATCATGTATGGTAAAAATTTTATCCAGTGCTTTTCCATTGCATACATCAATTTCATAAAGCGAAAAATCTTTACCGGCAAGTTCCTTTACGCGCTTAACCGCCTCTCTTTTACTGTTTGAAAAATTATCGGCGACAACCACATCATATCCGCTTTTTATGAGTTCAATTACCGTGTGACTCCCAATATATCCAGCTCCGCCGGTAACAAAAATCGCCATTATTGGTGCTCCTTCCCACAGCTTTGAGTCTGCCGCTACAGTATTTCGTCTATCTGCTTTATAGCTTTATCATAGCTGGTTATGAAAGTATTGTGCAAAATTTCGTTAATTGATGCACCCAGTGTCGGGTGGCTTGTGTATTGATGCAAATCTTCTGCCAGTTGGTCAATCACTATTATATCGTAATCTTTAAGTGCGACTCTGAGTTCTTTCAGTTTTCCTGTTATTTCATCATCGTTGAAATCCTCTTGAACGACGGCAACGGATCTTTCTTTAATTACCTGTTGAATGTTATTTAGTAAAATTGTTGCATCTTTCATAAATTCTTTATGGCTGCTTTTAATTATTTCAAGCTCTCCGTTTTTCCCCAACATTTCTAAAGCCTCTGCAACTTGTGATACCTCACTTGCTCCAATGCTGGCACATGCGGATTTTATCGCATGAACGTGGATGGCGTACAGGGAAAGATCCCCTTTTTCGACACATCCTGTAAGCACATCCAGTTTTTCTTTTACTTCTTCATAAAATGTATTCAGAATTTGTATATAATTTTCATAGCTACTCGCCGCGGAGTATCTCATTCCCTGTTCAACATTTACTCCTGCAATTGTAAGTTCTGTCATCAGTGACCACTCCTTTCAAAAATCTTTAGACACAAAACTGCCACTTTGCTGTTTATCTGCGGATATCTCTCGAAATTCATGATGAATCCGCTCAAACAATTCTGTTAAAATCGGATCAAACTGCTTCCCTTTATCTGCGAGTATTATTTCTACAGCCTGCTCATGTGAGTAAGGCTCTTTATATGGGCGCTCCTCAACAAGTGCATCATATACGTCTGCAAACGCCATTATTCGCCCTAAGAGCGGTATTTCTTCGCCGCTGAGCCCGTTTGGGTATCCGCTGCCGTCCCATTTTTCGTGATGTGATATTGCGAATATTCTTGCGTACTCTACAAAGTCGCTGTCGCTTGTCTTTTCTTTGAGCTTTAATATGACTTTTTCTCCGAATGTCGTGTGTTTTTTCAGTGTCTCAAATTCATCGTGAGTCAATTCGGATGGCTTCAATAAGATGGAATCATTTATGCCTATTTTTCCCACATCATGAAGCTGACATGACTGCAACGCCAACTCCTCATCAATGTTTTCCATTTCTTCTTTATACACTTCGTATTTAATCATATTTTTAACCAGTACTCTGACATATTTTTGAGTTCTGGATATGTGCCCTCCCGTTATCTCGTCCCTATATTCCACAAGTTCTGCCATCGTGGAGAGCACTGCATCTTTAAGTTCCGTAACTGTCTGGGTTTTTTCATCGATCATTTCATTTAAGTTGTTGTTAAGACTTTGCAGTTCTCGCCTTTGCTTTTCGAGGAGCAGTTGCACTTCAATGCGTTTGAGCAATATTCGCGGCGAATACGGTTTTCTAATATAGTCTACTGCTCCCATAGAGAGCCCTTTTAGTTCTGATACTTCGTCGTTAAATGCTGTGAGAAATATGATTGGGATATTTGCTGTTTTACTGTCTGATTTTACTCTATCGATTACTTCATATCCGTTAACACCCGGCATATCTACATCCAGTAAAATCAGGTCAGGCAATACATTTTTCATTATGCTGAGCATGGTCTCCCCTGAGTTTATGGTATATGTATTATATGATTCCGATAATGCGTTTTTCCCGATTTTCAGGTTAACCACATCATCATCAACCAGGAAGATGGTTTTTCGTTTATTAGTCATAGGACACCTCTGAGAATTTTTTGCTCCTAATATATTACCAGTTGTTATTAATATTCGCAAGAGCATTCTTGCACAAAATTCGTGAGTTATTTCCACTTTATCTGATCAATAGGCTTTGAGCATAACGTACTGAATATTGATAGGAATAGTGAATATTTTACAACAATGTTACAAAGTTTTAATAATTTATACATTTCTTCTTGCTTTTCGGTCACATTAGGTGTAGAATCCCTCAAATATGAGTTTTGCACTCATATTGGCAGATATACCAAAAATAAAACAGACAGGAGAAATGAAAATGAAGAAAATTCTGAGCATAATCCTAATCGCAGCTATGGCACTTGTGCTTATTTCTGCATGCGCACAGGCAGACGGTGGACCGGCCGCTTATGATGGACCTTTCCCGGGCATCATTGCGGTTGTGACAAACACCATTGACCAAAATGAAGAAGAATTCAGAAGTGCAGAAGCCCTCATCGCAAGATTTGGCGAAGATAAGGTTATCCACAGAGTATGGCCTGTTTACTTCGCAACAGAACCCGAAATGATGATTACCATCCTCACAGAAATCGCAGCCAACCCCGATGTAGGCGCAATCATCATCAATCAAGGCGTTACTAACACCCTTGCAGCTATTGATGCAGTGCGCGATATGCGTGGAGATGACATCTTCATAGCTGTTGCAAACCCGCATGAAGATCCAGGCGACGTTTACCTCAGAGTTGACCTCGCGCTTGATGTCAACAACCCTGCAATCGGCGAGCTGTTTGTTGCACAAGCCGTAGCTATGGGTGCAGAGACAATTGCCCACTATTCATTCCCGAGACATATGGCAATGCCTGCACTTGAGACACGCCGCAACGTCATGGCAGCAGCCGCTGAAGCAGCAGGACTCCGCTTCGTTGACCTCCCGTCACCCGACCCAATGGAAGAGGGTGGCATGGCAGCCAGCCAGCTCTTTATTTCACAAGACGTTGGCGCACAAGTTGCTGAACTTGGAGTCAATACTGCATTCTTCTCGACAAACTGCGGACAACAAATCCCACTCCTGCAACAAGTTCTTGAGCATGGCGCAATGTATGTACAGCCCTGCTGTCCTTCACCGTTCCATGCGTTCCCGGCAGCACTTGGTCTTGCCGCAGATGATGCAGAAGCAATGGGTATGTTCACAGTAGCTGAAATTATCGAAAGAACAAGAGAAGCTATCATTGAAGCCGATATGCAAGGCAGACTCTCCAACTGGGGCGTTCCTGCAAGTATGGCAAACACCACAGTAGCATTTATGTACGCTGTTGAATGGCTCAACGGTCGTGTAACTCAAGAAGTCGGACAAATCGACGTTCCCGTCTTGACCAGATTGTTTGCAGACTACGTTGAAGAGATGACAGGCGAGCGCTTATATCCTGAGTTTACTCCTCTGGTGATTGGCGGTCAAACCTTCTCAATCATTCAAGTTTTCTCAATGCCTTACCTCGTATACTAATGTTTAGTTAATATTAACTGAGCGGATAATTGCCGCAAAGCTGGTAAGTTTATCGCTTTGCGGCAATTTGCTTTAATCACTGTTTTATGATATTTTTAACTCAGAAAAATAATTTTTCATATATTCAAGGAGGCGGACATGAGCCGAACCTTATTGGAATTTAAGAACATATCAAAGGTTTATTCGGGAAATCAGGTGCTTAAGGATGTCAGCTTTGACATCCGAGAAGGTGAAATACACGCACTGCTCGGAGAGAATGGGGCTGGAAAATCCACACTTATGAACATTCTATTTGGAATGCCTGTAATACATTCAACGGGCGGTTTTACAGGTGAACTTACACTTGCCGGTGAGAAGGTCGATATTCTATCTCCCTTTGATGCGATGGCCTTAGGCATTGGCATGGTTCATCAGGAGTTTATGCTAATTCCCGGATTTACCATTACTGAAAATATCAAACTCAACAGAGAGATTGAAAAAGAAAACGTGCTTAACTCCATCACTTCACGTTTATTCGGCAAGCGGATGAAAACACTGGATCGCAAGCAAATGAACAAGGATGCCAGAAAAGCGCTCGACAAACTTGACATGGACATTGAGGAATTCACATTGGTTCAAGGCTTGCCTATAGGATATATGCAGTTTGTGGAAATCGCACGTGAAATTGACAAAGAAGGTATGAAGGTGCTTGTTTTGGACGAGCCAACAGCCGTTTTGACAGAATCTGAAGCCGAACATTTATTAAAGGCTATGCGTACAATTGCACAGTCGGGAATAGCAGTCGTATTCATCAGTCACAGGTTAAATGAAATAACTGCTGTTGCTGATAGAGTTACTATACTCCGTGACGGTGAGCTGGTTGTGGCCAAGGAAGTAAAAGACACAAACGCCCTTGAAATCGCAGAATATATGGTCGGCAGGAAGGTCAGCATTGACAGAACATCGGACGAAGCGCGTCAACTCAGTGATGAAGTTGTACTCTCTGTCAAGGATTTACACGTTGCAATGCCTAACGAAAATGTAAAAGGTGTCAGCTTTGAAGTGAAAAAGGGTGAAGTATTCGGCATCGGAGGACTTGCCGGGCAGGGTAAACTGGGCATTGCCAATGGTATAATGGGACTTTACGAATCAAAGGGTGAAGTTGTGCTCAGCGGTAAAAGTATGCAGCTCGGAAAAACAAAAGCGATGCTCAACGCAGGAGTGGCTTTTGTCAGCGAAGATAGAAAAGGTGTCGGGCTTTTGATAGAAGAATCCATTGAGGACAACATTATGTTTACAGCAATGAGCATCCACGATAAATTTCTGAGTTCTGCACGCCTTTCCGATAAGCGTGCAATTCGTGAACACGCCCGTAATATGATTAAAGATTTGGACATACGCTGCACCTCAGAGAAACAGCATACGGGCAGACTCAGCGGGGGCAATCAGCAAAAGGTATGTGTAGCGAGGGCTTTGACACAGGAACCGACTATACTTTTTGTCTCTGAACCAACCAGAGGAATCGATATTGGTGCAAAAAAGCTGATACTGGACCTATTGCTTGAGCTCAGCCAGAAGCAGGGAATGACTATAATTATGACTTCGTCTGAGCTTGCCGAGCTTTGCAGTATCTGCGATAGAGTGGCAATAATATGCGAGGGAGAAATGGCAGGAATCTTGCCTCCCGATGCACCACCGACACACTTCGGGCTTATGATGTCCGGCATTAAAGATGTAGAAGGAGAGTTAACAGCGTGATGAGTGAAGTTATTAAAGAAAAATCCGGTTTTTCTGATGCTTTAAAGCGGGCCTATGCTACTTTTAGGAGGATTCCGTTCTCTACCAGAGCTGTCGGCGGATTATATTTTGTTGTTCTGATAATCGGCATACTCTGGGGAGCTTCTCCTGCCGACCTGTTTACCAGAAGTCTGCACTTTTTTGGCGTGTGGGCGATTTATGCACTATCTAATGTCCCGTCCATCCAATCCGGCACAGGGCCGAACTTTGCACTGCCTGTGGGAATTGTCACCGGTCTGATGGCAATGGTGCTGATGATGGCAGCAGGGCTTACCGGCTGGACATTACTCCTTGTTTCAGCGTTGCTTGCCCTTGTTTTCGGCAGCATTTTCGGATTTTTATACGGCAAGCTCATGAATGCTGTAAAAGGCTCCGAAATGGCGATAGCTCCATACACAGGATTTGCTATAACCGCTCTGTTCGGGCTTGTCTGGGTTGCTATCCCTATCACACATCCCCGCATGATTTTCTTCTTGGGAGACGGTCTCAGGCATCAAATCCCGCTTGATTATTTCGATGCCAATCTACTGTTTGCCAGATTACTCGAGTTCGAGCTTTTTGGTGTCACTTTCCGCACCGGCGAACTGCTGGTTGTTTTTCTTGCATGTATTCTTATGTGGCTCTTTTTCCGTACTAAAACAGGGATTGCGATATCCGCAGTCGGCAGAAACCCCATGTATGCAAAAGCTTCCGGGATAAACGTTGACAGAAGCAGAGTTATAGCAAACACAATGTCAACGGCTATAGCTTCATTTGGTGTTGTTATCTATGCTCAAGGCTTCGGGTTCGTTCAGCTATATGATTTTCCAATGTTCTTCGCTTTCCCCGCCGTAGCCTGTATATTGGTCGGTGGAGCCTCCGGTCAAAGGTCTAAAGTCATAAATGTCCTCGTTGGAACATTTCTTTTCCAAGGTCTTCTTGCAATAGCTCTGCCTGTATTCACCAGAGTGCTGGCAGGTGCTGATGTCGTCAATCCTATAAGAATGGTCATACAAAACGGCGTTATCCTATACGCTCTCTCACGCATGAGTAAGGGGGTGGCATAATGACTGCTAAGGACGGTATCAATTTGAGTGAAAAAATTCGCAATTTTTTCCTCAACAATGTTGTAATGATTGTGTTTTTGGGCTTTGTTCTGTTTGGGTTCGTAATTTCTGACACTTTCACTATCAGCTCATTTACAAACGAAATTGCAACGCGCTTCTTCCGTAACGGCGTGTTGGTTCTCGCGCTCATAATCCCCATAATGGCAGGTTTGGGACTTAACTTCGGTATAGTTGTCGGAGCACTTGCCGGATTACTGTCAATAATTTTCGTACGCTACCATTACACGCTGTTTCCGGGGATTGGCGGTCTCTTGCTCTGTTTCGCTATTGCAACCCCGATAGCTATTTTCTTCGGATATCTCACAGGAAAACTCTACAACAAAACGAGAGGGCAGGAGATGATTGCCAGTCTCGTCGTCAGCTTTTTTGCCGAAGGCGTTTATATGATACTTGTTTTGTTCGTCATAGGCGGCATTATACCTGTACGCTGGGGTCACAGAATGATAAATCCTGCTCCTGAAGGTGTACGCCCGGTGGGTGTGCGCGGAGCCTTTGAAATGGGGTTGCCCGCAGAAGAACTTGGCGGAGGAAGAGGTCCTGCTGCTGCCGAGGATGCGCTCCCCGGTATGGCACGGGCACTCAATAATCTCTGGCGTATAGAATTCGTCTATGCACTTGTGGTAGTTGCTCTTGCCGTGTTTGCTTTTCTTGTTATCCGCCGCATCTATATGAAAAAAAATCCCGCCGTTGCAATCTCTGTAAAAGAGCCGCTTTGGGCTTTTGTGGTAAAAAGTATGCTCTGCGCAGGGTTATTGGCTTTTGCTCTCTACAGCAGCGGGGTGATTTACTACTGGTACAATGTTTTGGAAAATACGCCTACTATTAATAGACTTGATCACTTGCCCGGAATATCAAACTTTGCAGTCGAAATAAGTAACATCAACCGCTTCCCCGTGGTGACAGGGCTTGTTATAGCAGCAGTCGGTCTGTTTGTAGTTTATTTTTCAAGAACAAAGCTCGGACAGGACTGCCGTAGTGTCGGGCAGAGCCAAGCCATCGCTAACGTATCCGGCATCAATGTTGACCGCACCAGAATTATTGCAACGATTATTTCCACAGTGCTTGCAGCTTGGGGTATGATAATATTTGTTCAGGATATGGGTCATGTCAGCACATACACCATGCACAGAAATGTCGGTTTCTTCTCTGTAGCCGCAATTTTAGTCGGAGGCGCAAGCGCCGCACGAGCCAGCGTAAAAAATGCTATGGCAGGATTGATTTTGTTCCACGCCATGTTCATCGTATCCCCTGCCGTAGGAATATTTCTGTTTAATGATGCCAACGCAGGTGAATATATGCGTACATTCATGGTTTACGGCGTTATCGGGCTTTCACTCGGATTATATGTATGGAAAAACCGCAAAGCGGCACAAGAAAGAATCTCACTCGCAGCAATGGAAAAAGAAGCTGAGAAAGCTAAAGCGGTGACTGAGTAATAACGCTGCAACAGTTCCTATCGACCCACCAGATAAAGCGACAATTTGCCAATCACGTCTGCAATATCTATTGGCTTGCCGATGTGGTCGTTCATACCGGCTTTAGTGCAGTTTTCTACGTCTTCTTTAAACACATTTGCCGTCATTGCTACTATTGGGATGGTTTTGGCTGACTCAAACCCTGAGCCACGAATCATCCTTGTAGCTTCTAATCCGTCTATTTCGGGCATTTGCATATCCATGAGGATGAGGCTGTACTTATTTGGATTTGCATTATACAGTTCAACTGCTTCTTTGCCGTTTACAGCACAGTCTATTTCAACACCTGTGTTTGCCAGCAGACTCATCATGATTTCTCTGTTAATCTCCACATCCTCGGCAAGCAAGATGCAATGTCCGGCAAAAGAGACTCCGCTTGTGGAAACATTTGTACAGGAATCTGTTTCGGAAAGTTCCAAATTTTCACTTTCCTGAAGTTTAATTGTGAAAGAGAACGTCGCACCCTCGCCCGGAGCGGATTCGACCCATATTTCGCCGCCCATGAGTTTTATGATTTGCTTTGAAATAGCAAGCCCCAGACCGGTTCCGCCATATTTTCTTGTGGTGCTGTTTTCCGCTTGTTCAAAAGAGTCAAAGATTCTCTCCTGCTGTTCCTTGTTCATTCCTATGCCCGTATCTGCCACCTCAATTTTAATTGTGCAAATGTCGTCTTTCTTTTTCAGCAAGGCCGCACTTAATGTTATTTTGCCGTTATCGGGCGTGAATTTCACGGCATTTGACAAAAGATTTGTGATTACCTGCACTATCCGCTGATCGTCGCCAATCAGTAAATCAGGGATGTTTGAATCAAAATTCACTATCAGTTCTTGATTTTTTTCATTCATTCTGAAACTGATTATGTCCTCTATTTTGCCTATCATTCGCTCAAAGCTAAATGAGATTAGTGACAGCTCAAACTTACCTGCCTCGATTTTTGACATATCCAGAATGTCGTTAATAATGCCGAGCAGATGTGCTGATGCTCCTTCTATCTTGCCCAGTGTATAGTCTTTACGCTCAGCTTCATCGGCTGTTTTTCCTATTGTTACCATGCCTATAATTGCGTTTAATGGTGTTCTTATTTCATGGCTCATATTGGATAAAAACATACTTTTTGCCTTACTGGCAGTCTGCGCTTTTTCCAGTGCATCTTCAACTTTTTTTGTCATGGAACTAAGGGCGTTCCACATATGCTGTATACTACGGGACAGATCGCCTATTTCATCTTTGCGCTCACCTCCGAATACATTAACTTCATCATGATAAGTGTCACTAATCTTGATTACATTTTTTGTGAGGGCTTCCAATGGTTTGAGGAATTTGATGAGAATCCCGAGCATTAAAGCTGTGGCGCAGAGCAAGCTGACCGTTCCTATGAGAATAATTGCGCGCTGCATTGACTCAAGATGCACTCTCGCCGGCTCGTTTGAAAAACCGATAAAAAACAGACCTATGACTTCATCAGCCCAACCGAACAGCGGGAAATAAAATGCGTGGTATTCTTCTTCGTTAATCGGTACGGTGAGGCTTATAATGTCGTTTGTCTCGTAAATATGCTGGGCAACATGCAAAGGCGCTGAGTTGCCAATAACCCTATTGTCATACTCGTTTCTGATAGTTGTTGAAACTACTGTATTATCAGCATAAAATGCGACTTGCGCATTAAACATTTGTGAAAAGGCATCAACTATATCTTCCGTTGAAAAATCGTAATTTGACACTATTGTACCAATTATTTCTCCATATTCATCAAACACAGGCGCTGTGGATGACATGCCTATGGGTAATCCGGCTATTGAGGTAAAAACCGACGTTATCTCGCCGTTCATGGCAGCGTAAATTCCGGGTGCAGAGCTTCCGTCGTCTCCGTACCTTTCGTGGTCGTGGGTTCTGAGTATCACTGTGCCGTATTGGTCGGTTATGACAAAACTTGTCACACCAAAGAGTTCAAGGTGCAGGTCAAAATAATCTATCATGTACTCTCTGTTACGGGCTTCTACCATTTGGACAAATTGTGGGTTTATTGACACGGAAAATGATACAAGTTGAGACTGTTCTTCAAGTCCTTCAAGGTGGACACGTGCTGTTTGTGCCGCTCCTAACATTCTCTCGCTTGACAGTGTGTTTGCAAGGCGTACCGAATGTACTGATACAAAAGAAAATATCGCTACTACTAAAAGCACCAATACAATCACAACAGGTACAATGAGTTTTGTTTTCAAACTTATTCTCATTCAGCAACCTCTCCCTTTGCTAAAATACCTACATCAATTGTATCATATTTATCCTGTTTTCGGGTGAATAGAATGTAAAGTTTTTGAAATTGCATTGTCTATAACTACTGTGGTATACTCTGAGGTATAAATATTGGGGTTTGGGCGAATTTGTATGATTTACTTTGACAATAGCGCGACAACGCTTAAAAAGCCTTCCGAGGTTGCGGAGGCTGTACGTTATGCTATAAATCACTTTGGCAATGCGGGGCGGTCTTTCTATGATGCTTCTGCTGCTGCGAGCCGCGAAATATATGCAGCACGTGCAGAAATTGCTAAACTGATTGGCAGCGATGAGCCGCTAAGTGTAGCTTTTACTTCATCAGCAACAGAGAGCTTAAACTTGGTCATCGCCGGGCTCGTGCGGGAGAGTGACCATGTTATCTCAACTGTTCTTGAGCATAATTCCGTACTTCGCCCTTTGTATCTTTCGGGCTGTGAGCTTAGTTTTATGGATTGTGATGAACTTGGAAGTCCGGATATCGGAAGCCTGAAAAGCCTTATAAACGCCAAGACTAAATTTCTGGTCTGCACACATGGTTCCAATGTAACGGGAAATGTCACTGATGTTCGCTCGCTCTACGAGTTTTGCATGGCAAACGAAATCACCATGATTTTAGACATTGCTCAGACCTTCGGGTCAATTCCCGTAGATTTTGACACAGCAGATATTTTTTGTTTTACCGGGCACAAGAGTTTGTTCGGTCCGCAAGGCACAGGTGGAATAATCACCACTCGTGATTTTGATTTTGACATTATGAAAACAGGGGGGGCCGGGCACGGAAGTTTTCAGCATTTCCAATCGAAGAATATGCCTGATATTTTTGAAGTCGGCACGCTTAACAGCCCCGGACTGTATGGACTTCAAAAGGGTGTTCGCTACATAAATGAACTGGGTATCGACAAGATTTTGGAAAAAACTACCCGTCTGATGAATTTGTTTTATGACGGTATCGTAGGCTTAGAAAATGTCAAAATCTATGGTGCTTTTTCCGAAAGCATCAGACTTCCCATAGTTTCACTGGCTGTAGCCGGATTTACTTCACCTGAACTTGCCGAGCGGCTTTACAAAGATTTCGATATAGCTACGCGCGCGGGCATACACTGTGCGCCGCTTCTGCACAAGCGACTTGACACTGCTGATAGCGGGTTGGTTCGGTTTTCGTTTTCATACTTCAATACCGAAGATGAGGTTGAGAGCGGTATCTCGGCACTGAGGGAAATTGCCCATGGATAATCCTTCAGAGTACGTAATTGTTTTTAGCAGTACAAATGTTGCGATTAAAGCTGAGCAGTGCCTCTTAGAGCATGGGATGAAGGTAAGTGTAATGCCTCTGCCTTCGCAAATTAAGGCAGGGTGCGGCATATGCCTTAGAACTTCGCCTGATAATATTTCTGCTGCGCTTGAGGCACTTGCAAATGTGCAGATAAGTGAGATAGGCTTATACGCGAGAAAGGGGTCGGCTTATGCAAAAACTGACTTCACTGATGGATAATTGCACAAGCGGCGGATGTGGTGCAAAAATTGGCGCAGGGGAACTGTCGGAGTTACTCAGCGGGCTCAATGTTTTTTATGATGAAAATTTGCTCGTTGGCTTTGACTCCTCTGATGATGCTGCCGTGTATAAAATTGATGAAAAGAACTCTATCGTCACTACCGCTGATTTTTTCCCGCCAATGGTCAATGACCCGAAAACATTCGGAAGAATCGCAGCGGTCAACGCACTCAGCGATGTGTATGCAATGGGCGGCAAACCCATAACCGCACTGAATCTCGTTTGCTTTCCACAGACTATGGATTTATCAGTCCTAAGAGAGATACTTGCAGGCGGTGCAGAAAAAGTTGCAGAAGCATCTGCCGTTTTGGCGGGTGGTCATTCTATTTACGATAAAGAACCAAAGTACGGTCTCGCAGTTACAGGCATTGTCAAAAATGACAGCGTAATCAGAAATAACACTCCACAAGTCGGACATAAACTGATTTTGACAAAGCCACTGGGAACAGGCATAATCATGGCGGCATTCCGTGTGGATGAAGCCGATGATGCCGCCGTTTCTAAGGCTGTAGCTTCTATGGAAAGGCTCAACAGGTATGCCGCAGAGAAAATGCACAGTTTTGACGTTAGTGCTTGCACCGATGTGACCGGGTTTGGGCTGCTGGCTCACGCACTAGAGATGGCAGGGGACAATGTCTCTATAAAGCTCCATGCCGGAGAAATCCCTTATTTTACCGAGGCTTTTGAGTATGCTAGTGATTTTCTCATAACTGCTGCCGGGCAGAGAAATCGCAATCATTTGCATGGCAAAGCAAACGTGAACAACCTCCCCTTTGCCCTGCAAGAACTGATTTTTGACCCGCAGACTTCCGGCGGCTTACTCATTTGTGTTACGCCGGAACAATCAGGCGACTTGCTTTCGGCAATTCAAACAGACGACCCCGCTGCAAAGATTATCGGAGAAATAATACAAAGAGAAAGTGATGTGATTTTAGTTTGATAATAATTGATGTTTTAGGTAAGCCTTGCCCTGTTCCTGTTATTGAGGCAAAAAAAGCACTGGCAGGACATAATCTCAGCAGTGTTATTGTTAAGGTTGACAACATTGTAGCTGTGCAAAATCTCGAGAAGATGGCAAGCGGTCTCGGCTATGTTTTTTCCTATGTAACAAACTCGGAGAATTCTTTTGATGTAACTATCTCAAAAAGCGGTGATGTATCGGCTATGGCTCAAGATGCTGAATCTGACGATGTTTCATCAGGCATCTCTGAGGTTATGCCGGGTGGTGAGAATCGTGGGAGTGGTGCTCAGAAGCTCGCGGTAGTAATCGGAAGTGATACTATGGGCAGCGGGTCTGATGAGCTGGGAAAGATACTCATCAAGGGCTTTCTGTACTCACTGACCGAGCTTCCAAATCCGCCTAAGTATGTGATTTTCTTTAACTCAGGTGCTTATCTCACTTCTGAAGGTGCAAACACTATCGATGACCTGCGAAAGCTCGAGGAAAAAGGCTCAGAAATCATGACCTGCGGCACTTGCATTAACTACTATGGGTTACAGGAAAAATTGGCTGTTGGAAAAGTTGTCAATATGTATGAGATAACCGAACGACTGACCGCTTCGGACAACGTAGTAAATATCTAACAACGTTTGTGTGGTTTTTGAATATGTTTATAGTATACAAAACAACAACTGAATTAATTGAAATGACAGGTATTGAGTGGAAGTAAAATTGAATAAGTCCCGTAATGCGGCTTGAAGCAGTCTGCTATAGAACTATTTAAGGTATCAAGACGAGATACACGGACCATTGATTGAACAGATAGATAGAGCCGAAGAATTGGTTTACACTAAATATATGAAGGCTCTGATAGACTATGAGGGGCTTCAACGTGTTGAAAAATATATGTTTCCTCGTTCTGCATTTAGAGAAATTCTTTTAAATGCGGTAGTGCATAAGGATTATGGTAGCTACAATCCGATACAGATAAGTGTTTATGATGATAAAATGTATATCTGGAACGATGGTACAATGCCAAAAGAACTTTCGTCAACTGAGAAACTTTTTCAGAAACACTCGTCAAAGCCATATAATCCAAAACTTGCGGGAACTTTTTTCAAAAGTGGCATGATAGAAGCATGGGGCAGAGGTTTTGACAAAATAAAAGAAGCATGTGATTTACATGGCACCGCTTTACCTGAGTATGAAATACTCAGCTATGGTGTTATGGTGCTATGCAAAGCGAATGAGCAGTATATTAGACTCCGCTTCAATTTCAGCACACGATACGGCGCACAAGTATCTTACAGGCGTGCTGAATGGGCGAACTTCCATTCCTGCCAAAGATTGGAAAGCCGAGCGTGAGAAATTGCTGTCTGAGCGGTATGGGCTTTGTGATAAATATTTCTCGCTCAAAGATGATGTGCGGAGCATTGAAAAGCTCAAACGTGGTATGGTTGGATTTTGCTCAATACAGGCAATTATTTTCTCTTGTGTTTCGTTTATAGTAACGCTTAAACCGACATCTTTTCCGACACCTTTTCCGACATCTTGAGTAATAATTTCCAATGCACGAAAATTCAGGTTTTTAAGCACAACAGAAAAGCTTGATGCAGTAGAATAAAATTCAAGCCGCTTGAGAGCAGGTGAACCTACCTCACACTCAGTGCTGTTGGCTGTGATCACCAATTGGCGGTCAATAGAAATGTCGGAACTACTCCTTTACCATCCAGTGACCACCTTTTGCCGAGCCAACACGTTCGATAAGCCCATCACGTTTTAATTCGCTTATGCTTTTCTCCACACCACGAGAAGATAATCCTATGACTTCAGATATAGTTCGTGCGCTAATAGTGGGTTCTTTACGCATTAAGTCCATGATAGCATTTTTAGTGTAGTTATCTCCGAACTTATCTCCGAACTTATCTCCGAACTTATCTCCGAACTCGTTCTCAACTCCTGTTGTGGTATCAAATCCAATCAGTACGTCGTTCTTCTTGATTTCATAGTATGGGTGTGATTTCCCCCAATAATCGCATGAATCAGTAATTTTCTTTATTCCACGCCCCCACGCTTCGATTTGACCACAGCGGAAAAAGGCTCCGGCTATCAATGGATTATGTGGCTTTGATTTATGCGTAACAAACAAATCATCAATCGTCCATGTATCAGGTAATTTTCCGTCGTTAAAAATCAATACTTTATCCGGATAAATCCGAATTTGTATAGGACTTCCTGTACTATAGTCACGGTGTATTATAGCGTTTAAAAGGGCTTGTCATCCTGCTGCTCGTAATAATCAACAACTGTCCTATTTTGCAAAACGGAACAAATATAATCAGAAACTCTAATATGTTCGGGGTGAATTTTGTAAGCTGCCATCGTTTCTTCATTTTCAAACAAACTGTCAAGTAAAATATCCATATTACTTGACGAAAGTTCGTTTACGTGAACTTTTATTTCGATTATTTCACTTATTGACTCTTTTAATGCTTCCAATTCGGATTTTACTTTTTTGCCAGCTTCTTGCTTGTTAATTCCTTCTACATAATTCCACATGACGATATGCCTTAACATGCTGTAGCCTCCTAAACCTAGATAAAAATTCATTTTAATGATTATAGCACGTATATGATTGCAAAGTAAATGATAACGCTCTAAATAACATCAAGTTGTCAGTCGGTAATAAGTGGCAGCGGTTAATGACAAGTGTACCATAATCCGCTATATTTTCTTGCATATCAACAGAGCGTGTTCGCTCATGCCTGTGCAGGACTCAAGACCTAATGAAATTCTAAACTTGCAGAGCGCGATGACGTTGCCCTGTTATCTTCGCCCGCTCTGTTTGTGTAATCTTCGTAATGAGCTAATACTTTTTCTTTGTTTGTAATCATTCCATACCCTCCACTATTTCATCTAAGAGCCGTACACTGTCATCCGCAGCTATTACTTTTTCTGCAAAAACCTCATCAATTTTTAGTTGCACATTCCGCTTTTCTGTGCCATAATCTAATTGGTATTTATTTGTTTTCATCAATTCAATTATACCAAAAAAGCAAGGCAGAAGCGATATTTTTCTCGCTTCTGCTTTGCTTTTTTACTATTACTATTTGGCTGTTCCGCATAGCTTTCAATTATTTTTTTATGTTCGAGTATACTTTCAATATGAAACCACGAAAGGAGGTCAGACAAATGGATTCCATCATAATTCTAGTCATACAAACTGTTGCCGCATATTTCATTTGGAAACTGCTTGACACGTTATTTTGAACGTACTCATTCGCAAAGCTTCGCTAGGAAGTCCTACCAAGGGTTCTACTTGCGACCTCTACAAAAAAAGGGCTGTAGCAATTTTTCGTTTTGCTACAGCCCCTTGACATTTTCGTGGTCGGAGTGCTCGGGCTCGAACCGAGGGCCCCCAGTTCCCAAAACTGGTGCGCTACCAACTGCGCCACACCCCGACATCTATGCAAACTATGCTTCCTCTTCGCTTTTGAAAACTTTATTTTTCAAAAGCGACATTGATTATACCGCAAGTCTTTTACTATTTCAAGATATTTTTACTCAAAGCGAGCTATCAGATGTCTGAACATCCGGTTTCGCCTTCTTTTTAAACTCTTTTACAGAATCTAAGCGAACGAATACTTCGTGCAAACGCTTGTAAAAGTCTTTATCAACCTCGTCCAGTACATCCTCACGGATTCTAAACTGCCAATTTCCGGAGTCTGTTCCGGGAGTATTTGTACGAGTATCTTCACCATAACCCAACATATCTTGTATTGGAGCAATTGCAAGCGATGAAGGTGTCGCAAACAGAACACGCATCCAATGTTTTGCAATAGAGCTGTTTGGACCGCCGCTCTGCCAGTCTCCGTCAAAACCGGTATAAAACAAGATTTTATCCCTCTCGGCCTGAGAAAGCTCATAAAGCCACCCGAGAGTAGTTGTATTATCGTGTGTCCCTGTGTATGTCACCGAACCTTTTCCTATATTATACGGCAAGCTGTCGGCATCACCTAAAAATGAAAACTGTAGCACATGCATACCGCGGAGTTCAGACTTTTCGAGCAGTTTTTCGACTTTTTTATCAATTATCCCCAAATCTTCAGCTATTACAGAAAGATTCAGGTCGCCGAGTTGCTCTTTAAGCACCTTAAACAGAGACATACCCGGTCCTTTTTTCCACGTACCTGTTTTCGCCGTCTTTGACTCAGCCGGAATGCTCCAATAGCTTTCAAAACCTCTGAAATGATCAAGTCGCACAACATCATAACGTGCCATATTTGCTCCAAGGCGGTCTACCCACCATTTGAAGCCCTCATCTTCAAGCAGTTTCCAATTGTATATGGGATTACCCCAGCGTTGCCCGTCCTCACTGAAATAGTCAGGCGGAACGCCTCCTATAGATGTAAACTTGTCATTTTTATCTACCTCAAAGAGGTCTTGCCTGCTCCAAACCTCTGCACTGTCATCTGAGACATAAATCGGCATATCCCCAATCAGTGATATTTTGCGTTTTGCCGCATATTTTCTAAGCTTAGTCCACTGCATATCAAAGAGCCATTGCACAAATCTGTGAAATTCCAGTTCCTGACCATGCTCATTGCGAAACTTCATTATAGCCGCCTTATCATGACGGCGGAGAGCTACATCTTCCCAGTTAAACCATGCACTTTCTCCAAAATGCTGTTTAAGTGCAAAAAACAGAGTATACTCATCAAGCCAAAAAGGTTTAAACTTCTCGTATGGTTTGCCCTCAAGGCGTGAATATGCAGTTCTGAGCAGTTTCCACTGTTTCGCACGAACCAAACCATACTCGACACGAGTCTCGCTTAGTCCATGTTTTCGCTCGTTTAACTCATCTTCTGTGACAAGTCCCATCTCCAGAAGCATTTCCGGATCTATCAGGTTCGGCTCTCCGGCAAATGCTGAAATAGCTCTGTATGGTGAGTTACACCAGCCATTTGCATGTTCGACAGGCAGAATCTGCCATGCGTGAAATCCTGTGTCACACAGAAAATCAATAAATTCCATTGCCTGCTTACCCAACACGCCTATACCGTAAGGCCCCGGCAGTGATGTAACAGGCATCAATACGCCCGATGAGCGTGGATACTTATGCTTAGACATTCCAAATTTCCTTTGCATATTTTCTTATTACTTCGTCGCTTGAGAAGCAGCCGGAGTGTGCGATATTCATCGCCGACATTACAGACCATTTATCGACATCTTTATACAGCTTGGTTGCAGTGATTTGCGCCTGCACATATGCATCAAAATCCTTTAGTACGAAAAATTCATCGTTGTGTGTTATCAGTGAGTCAAAGATGTATGGGAAGTCTGCTTTAAGTGCATCTCTCCAGTCTGAGTTGATAAAGTCATGAATTATGCGTTTTAAACGCTCATGCCCATAGACCAGTTCACGGCTGTTATAGCTGTGATTTCTGCGAAGTTCAAACACTTCGGGAACCGTAAGACCGAATGAAATGTAGTTTCCTTTGCCGACAGCTTCAAAAATCTCGATGTTTGCACCGTCGTATGTGCCGATTGTAACCGCACCATTCATCATAAACTTCATGTTTCCGGTTCCTGATGCTTCCATACTTGCAGTAGAAATCTGCTCACTCAAATCCGTTGCGGGGAAAATCTTTTCGGCAAGCGAGACTCGGTAGTTTTCAAGAAACACTACCTTAAGGTTGTCCTTGACTCTAGGGTCATTGTTTATTTTATCCGCAACAACAGATGTAAATTTAATTATTTCCTTGGCAAAATGATAACTTGGAGCTGCTTTTCCGGCGAGAATAAAGGTTCTCGGCACAATATTTGTCGGATTGTCGATTATATCGTAATAGAGGTCTATAATGTTCAGCAGAAACAACAGTTGGCGTTTGTATGCGTGAATCCTCTTAATCTGCACGTCAAATATGGAATCAGGGCTTACAATTATGCCATTGCTCTCTTTTATTATCTTAGCCAGTTTTACTTTGTCTTCTCGCTTGATTTCCCTGAGTCTTTCAAGGAAACCTTTATCTCTTACCGCACCCTTTTCATCGAGCAGCTTGAGCTTTAGCGGCTCTCTCAGCCACTCCGGACCGATTGTTTCCGAGATTAGCTCCCCAAGTTCAGGATTTGCTTTGAGCACCCAGCGCCTATGTGCTATGCCGTTTGTTTTGTTGTTGAACCGCTCCGGATATATCTCATAAAAACCGTGGAACAGCTCATTTTTCAGGATTTCGCTGTGAACCTTCGCAACTCCGTTTATTGCGTGGCTACCCACAATGGCGAGATATGCCATCTGGATTTCGCCATGGTTAATAATCGCCATACTTGCCACTCTGCCCATATCACCATTATAGCGGTCGTGCAGCATGGCGCACCAACGTGCGTTAATTTCACAGACTATCATGTAAATCCTCGGCAAGAGCTCCGAGAATGAACTTTCTGCCCATTTTTCAAGAGCTTCCGGGAGTATGGTGTGGTTTGTGTATGAGATTGTCTTAACTGTTATATCCCAAGCTTCATCCCAACCAAGCCCTTCCTCATCCATAAGCAGGCGCATAAGTTCAGGCACGGCAAGTGCAGGATGCGTGTCATTTATGTGTACTGAGACATATTCATTTAGTTTTCTCACATCGCCGTAATTTTGCTTATAGTGGTTCAATATGCTCTGTAAGCCTGCCGATACAAAGAAGTATTGCTGCTTTAACCTGAGTATTCTGTTTTGATAGTTTGAGTCATCGGGATAAAGTACCTCCGATATGGCTTCCGCGGAATATTTTTGTGATACGGCGTTTAAGTAATCTCCGCCCGAAAAAGCGCCATAGTCAAACTGCTGCGTTGATTCTGCGCTCCACAGTCTCAGAGTATTGACAGTAGCACTTTCAAAGCCCTGCAATGGTACATCATACGGCATTGCTATGACAGGCTCGAAATTCTCGTGGTGATACAAAAGCCTGCCCGCTGCCTGTTCTTCGCGGAGTTTTCCGTAGTATTTTATAAGGACAGCTTTGTTAGGTTTCTTGATTTCCCACACAGATTCGTTTCGTAGCCAGTTGTCAGGCATTTCTATTTGATGCCCATCGACTATCTTTTGCTCAAATAAACCGTATTTATAACGGATGGAGCAGCCGTTTCCGGGTATTCCCAAAAATGCAAGCGAATCCATAAAACATGCAGCAAGCCTGCCCAGACCGCCGTTACCGAGTCCCGGGTCAAGCTCTACGGCATAGATTTCCTGTAGATCAATATCTAAATCCTTCATCGCTTCCTTGCAGATTTCACCCAGACCCAACGCTAATATATTGCGCTCAAGCATAGGTCCGAGCAAGAACTCAAGAGAGAAGTAATAAACTTGTTTTTTCTTTTCATTATCGGTGCCGGCAATATTTCTTGTCCAATTTTTCATCATTTGATCTCTGACAAGAGAGGCAAGCGCTACGTAAATATCGTCCTTGCGCGCTAAACTGAGCGTTACTCCACGCAAAACTTCAAGTTTATCGAGAAACAACATGGAGAATATCTCTTTATCGCTGTAATTTGTGCTCTTTAGTCTATTTTTTCCAATCAACTTATCTAACATTTGTAAATTCCCACCTCTTTTGATTTTATAGTCGGTGTCTGTATTTTTCTATTACTAAGCAGGTCTTTGGTAAAGCCTTTTATAGTTACTGACCTGTCTTCGTCGGATATATTCACAGCTATCAGGATTTTATCTTCACCGATGCCGCGCGTGAACGCAAAAAGACCATCCCTTGCTTCAATGAGAGTATACTCTCCATCTTTGAAGCTGCTGTTTTCTTTGCGGATTTTAGATAGCTTTTTGTACCATTCCAATAATTCCATATCTTCATCGCCCCACGGATAACATCGTCTGTTGAAGGGGTCAATGCAACCTTCCATTCCTGCTTCATCACCATAGTATACACACGGTACGCCCGGCAAAGTGAATTGTAATGCCGATGCGAGGCGCAGCCGCCTTTTCCCACGACTCAGTTCTTCCTCACTTAGCTTGTAATGGCTCATTGAAAGTTTGTCTTTCGGGTACTTTTCTCCACCTAGCACTGTCAGTATACGCATCGTGTCATGGGTTCCTATTATGTTCATGAGAGAATCAAGTATGTATTTGGGGTAGTTTCTGCATAGTGCCGCCATTGCATATGCAAGTGCGCTTACATCACCGTCCTTAACAAACGCAATTATCGCATTTTTCAGTGGGTAATTTGTAACGCTTGTCAGTTGTCCTCCGAGGAAATATCTGCGCCGCACATCGTACGCAATTTTGTGGGAGGCATCTTCCCAAACCTCTCCGCTTATGAATACATTTTTATTTTCACGTCTCATTGCCTGACAAAGCGGGTCGAGGAGCACATCCGGCAGCTCGTCAACAACATCGAGCCGCCAACCTGACACACCACGATTCATCCAATGTGCTATGACACCGTCTTTACCGCAGATAAAGTCTCTATAGCTCTCGCTTTGCTTGTTTAGTGTGGGAAGGAGCTCTATTCCCCACCACGATTCGTATGTGCCGTCATCTTTCCAATAAAACCAGTCATAATACGGTGATTTTTTGTTGTTATACGCTCCTGCACTATTATAATTTCCGTATCTGTTGAAATATACGCTATCGCTTCCGACATGGTTAAACACGCCATCCAAAATGACTTTCATTTTATGTTTATTCGCCTGTTTGCACAGTTTTTCGAGTGCTTCATCGCCACCGAAAGCCTCATCGACACTCATGAAGTCACCTGTGTCATATTTGTGGTTTGAGTCTGCCTTGAATACCGGGCTTAAGTATATGCAGGTGACTCCCAGTTCTTCGAGATAAGGCAGTTTTTCGATGATTCCGTATAAATCTCCGCCGAAGAAGTCATTGTTTCGGACAATCCCGCGCTCATCAGGCAGAAAATACGGACATCCGCCCCAGTCTTCTCTTTGAATTGCTCCTGCGCGTGGGCGAAGTTTGCCGTCATTTTTGAATCTATCGACAAAAATGTGGTATATCAGCCCTCCGTGTATCCAGTTTGGCTTATATTTTTCCGGACAAAATGCAGTAATTTGAAAGCCTCCGCCCGGATGTTCAGGTATAGCCATTTGCCCGTTATGCACGGTATCTATCAAAAAATGATACCAGTACAAAGCTGCGGTCTCAAAGCCCAGCACTATCTTGTAGACGTCATAGTTGCCTATCGCTTCTACGTAATCCAGAGGTATTTCTTCGACTTCTCCGCCGTCCGGATAGACACATACACGGGGGTTTCTTGCATCGCCCCGACGTAGCTTAATTTGCAGTGTCAAATCTTCTGTAAACTCGACTGCACCGGTCGGATTTCTATAAAATTTATCATTTTCATCAAATATGTACATATATAAATGTGGTTTATCCTTCCAGTTCTCTGTATAGGTTTGCGTAGGTATTAGCACTGCTTTCCCAGCCGAAATCAAAATTCATTGCTTCACGCATGAGATTTTCCCAGTCTTTTTCTCTAAATGTATACAAATCATGTGCGCTTTTGATTGTGTTCATCAGCGCTCTTGATGTGTATTCCTCAAACACGAAGCCATTGCCATCACCCAGACGGCAGTCGTGGATTGTGTCGGCTAAACCTCCTGTTTTGCGGACAATCGGTATTGTGCCGTAGTGACTTGCCATCATCTGCGCAAGACCGCATGGTTCACTGCGTGAAGGCATTAGAAGTACGTCTGCTCCCGCAAAAATCATGCCTGCAATTTCGGGATTAAAGGCAATACTCGCTCCGACTTTGTCAGGATAACGCAATGCCATTTCCTCAAAGAATAGCTCATAGGTGTGATCGCCTGTACCAAGCAACAGGAACTGTACATCCATCTTTATGAGGTCGTCGAGTATGTATGTTATAAGGTCAATTCCTTTGTGTGAGACGAGTCTCGATATGACACATATCAGCATTTGGCGCGGCTCGGTTGGCAGATTGAACAGAGATTGCAGTTTCGCTTTGCAGCCCTTCTTCCCTGTTAAATCGTTGGCTGAGTACGTGTGCTCACCCAGCAGTGAATTTGACGACGGGTTATTTGCTTTTGTATCTATGCCATTTATGATTCCGCTGAGTTTGTATGCGTTTTCTCTGATTATCGGTTCAAGTCCGTATCCACCGCTGACTTGTATTTCTCCCGCATAAGTCGGGCTTACTGTTGTAACTTTGTCTGCGCATATTATGGCGCCTTTCATAAGGTTAATGCACTCGTTGTACCAGACAATTCCCATATCTTCGTTCGATAAATCAAACACGTCATGCAGGATATTTCCGGGCATCTGCCCCTGATATTCCATGTTGTGAATGGTGAACACTGTGCGTAGTTTTGGATATTTTTCCCCATAATGTGTCTTTAGGTAAATAGGTACCAGTGATGTTTGCCAGTCGTGTGCGTGGATTACATCAGGTACAAATTTTGTAATTTCGATGGTTGCGAAGACTGCTTTTGAGAAAAACGCAAACCTTTCACCGTCGTCTATGTAACCATAAGCTTTTTCACGATCGAAGTAGTGCCTGTTGTCCACAAAATAGTATGTGACACCTCCCTCTGTGAGCTCAAACACTCCGCAATACAGTGTTCTCCATGCAAGCTGTACTTCGGTTGCTCCAAGAAACTTCATCTGGTGCTCATACTTACTTCTAAATCCTGCGTACAGCGGTGTGATTACACGTATATCCAAGGATTTATCTGATTTTGCCAAAGTCTCGGCAAGGGCTCCCGCAACTTGCCCCATTCCGCCTGTCGCCATAAACGGCACAACTTCTGATACTGCGCTTAGAATTTTCATCTTCTTTTTTCTGGGCATGACATTCTCCTCCAATTATACTTTCCCTATATAACCCTTTTTCGTTCAATGTAGACGGGATATGAACTGTACCCCATCATGTTGCGGTTTTCTGAAATAACAACCCCTCTGTCGGCAATTATGCAGTCGAGTCTTGCATCTTTATCCACGACTGTATCGTCTTGCAGTACAGAGTTTTTAACGACTGCTCCGGCGGCTATTTTTACGTTGCGGCAGATAATACTGTTTACAACTGTTCCATAAATTTGGCATCCATCGGCTATGAGTGAATTTTTGATGTCAGAATTTTTTCCAAATTTTGTCGGGAGTGAGTCTTTGCGGTTAGTGGATATTTGTCTTCCTTCAAAGTCAAAGAGCAGTTTACGCTTTTCGATATTAAGGATTTCAAGGTTGTAATGATAAAAGGTTTCTACGGAGCAAATGTGCGCCGAATAACCTTTAAATTCATATGCCATAACATTCAACCTTTCAAGTGCGCTTGCGAGCAGGACACGTGAAAATCTAAGCATTCCGCAGTTCTTTTCACCCGCCGTCAGTTGTATAAAGCAACGTTTGCTCATTATGTAGGCACCGAGTGAAACATTTATCTCATCCGCATTCGGCGGTGCTTGTTCCACGGCAACTACTCGTCCTGTGTCTGAAATGTTGAAAACTACGGTGTTTTCACGTTCTCCCGGGGTTATGTTTTTCTTTGTATAAATTGCCGTTACATCTGCCTTTTTTCTCTTATGAGCTTCAAGCGCAGTGCGATAGTCCATGTTGTAAATAACACCGCTATCTGCAAGCACGAGATATTCGTCTTTTGCAGTTGTCTCCGTTAAAAATTCTGCGGCTCTTTGCAAAGGTCCGTCGAGTTCTCCGTTTACACTGCGGCGTTCGTCTGCATGATACGGTGGGAAGAACGTAACACCGCCTGATTTGCGCGCCAAGTCCCACTCTTTACCCATACCAATGTGACTGATGAGGGATTGATAGTGGCTGTTTAGTATCATGCCTATGGTAAATATTTTTGAATTGACCATATTAGAAAGCATGAAGTCTACAAGCCTGTATCTGCCTGCAAATCTTGCAGCGGACAAAGTTCTGATTGGGCTGCCGTCACCCGCGCGGTCAGGATGAGGGTCGGACAGACATAGACCTATCATAACGCACTCCTCCTTTCATCGGATACCGGCTGAAACTTGGTATCACGCGAATAAACATTCAGCTTTCCTCTTTCGCGAGGTTCGCCTGCAACACAGTTATCCGGTACAACAGCCTCTTCATCGAGTATACAATATTCGACAATGGCATTTTTTCCGATGTGTGCATTTTCCATTATTACACTGTCGCGTACAATCGCTCCTTCTTCCACGACTACACCAACGGACAAAATGCTGTTTTCAACGGTGCCATATATCTCGCAACCCTCTGTAATTAGTGCACTTTTTATGCTGCCTGTGGGAGATATAAAATGCGGTGGACGTCCTGATGATTTTGAAAGTATATGCCAGTCCTCAAAGCCCAAATGCAAATCGTCCAGCAAGTCCATATTCGCCTGCCAAAGACTTTCATCGGTTCCGACATCTTTCCAGTAACCGTCAAAACGGTAGGCGTACAGGTCAAGCCCGTCTCTGAGCATTGCAGGGAGTACATCTTTTCCAAAATCATGGCTTGACTCGGGGTTTAGCTCATCGTCGTTCAGATATCCTCTGAGCACTCTCCAGTTGAAAATATAAATGCCCATAGATGCAAGGTTGTTCTTTGGATGTTCGGGTTTTTCCTCAAACTCAACCACCCTGTCACTAGGGTCAGTGTTGAGTATTCCAAATCGGCTGGCATCTTTGAGCGGTACTTCTATTACAGCGATTGTGCATGCTGCCCCTACTTGCTTGTGGTATTCAAGCATAGTTCCGTAATTCATTTTGTAGACATGGTCTGCGGCGAGTACGAGCACGTATTCCGGTGCAAAAGTCTCTATGAAGTTTTGATTTTGATAAACTGCATTTGCTGTACCACTGTACCAAGCCGTACTGCCCGGCTTACTGTGCGGCGGCAAAATCGAGACCCCTCCGTGCAGAAGGTCAAGATCCCAATGTTGCCCTTTTCCTATGTAGTCGTGCAACAATAGCGGTTGGTACTGAGTCATAACCCCAACGGTATCAATACCTGAGTGTACGCAATTTGTGAGCGGAAAATCAATGATTTTGTATTTTCCGCCAAATGTAACCGCCGGTTTGGCTACATGCTCAGTAAGCATTTTCAGCCTAGAGCCTCTACCTCCGGCCAGCAACATCGCAATGCACTCTTTACGTTCAGTTATCAATGCGATGACCCTCCTTTATTTCAATTTCTTTTTTCACCTAAGCAAACTATTCCGAGCGGAGGCACGGTCAGAGTTAAACTGTGCTCATATCCGTGCATATGGATTTGTTCTGTCATTATTTTTTCGGTGTTAAGATTGTCCCAGCCACCGTATTCTTCGCGGTCTGAATTGAACACCTCAACATACTCGCCGCCTTCAGGAACACCGATTCGGTATTCGTGCATTGCTACGGGCGAGAAGTTAATCAGCGCAATAATGTTATTGCCTTTTTTATCTGTACGGGTAAATGCAATGGTATTGTGATCCCTGTCGTTTTCGCTAATCCACCTGAAGCCTTCCCACGAGAAGTCTATTTCCCAGAGTGCGGGCGTTTCTTTATAAAACGTATTGAGTTGCTTCACATAGGTATGTATTTTTTTATGCATCGGGTAGTCGAGCAACAGCCAGTCGAGCCCTACTTCGACATCCCATTCCTTAAACTGCCCGAATTCCGCACCCATGAATGTTAGTTTTTTGCCCGGATGTGTCATCATGTAGCCGAGAAATGCTCTGAGTCCTGCAAATTTTGTCTCGTAGTCGCCCGGCATTTTGTTTAATAGCGACCTTTTGCCGTAGACCACTTCATCGTGCGATAGCGGCAGGACGAAGTTTTCAGAAAACGCATAGAGGAACGAAAACGTAATTTTGTTGTGTGAACCTTTTCTGAAAAACGGGTCAATCTGGACATACTCAAGCATGTCGTTCATCCAACCCATGTTCCATTTAAAATTAAAGCCTAATCCACCATCGTGGATGGGTTTTGTGACCATGGGCCATGATGTCGATTCTTCCGCTATCATCATAGCATCCGGTATTTCTGCAAACACTTCTTTGTTTAGTTTTTGTAAAAATGCTATGGCATCCAAATTCTCGTTGCCGCCATTTGTGTTTGGTGTCCACTGCCCACCTTCTCTGCCGTAATCGAGATAGAGCATAGAGCTCACTGCATCAACTCTCAGCCCGTCTGCGTGATAGACGTCGAGCCAAAAGATTGCATTTGAAACCAGAAAAGACTGAACCTCAGTGCGTCCATAATCAAAGCAACGGGTGCCCCATTCCCAGTTTTCAATGCGGTCCATTCCGTGACATTCGTAGAGTGGTCCGCCGTCGAAGTCAACAAGTCCGTGTCCGTCTTTTGGAAAATGCGACGGAACCCAATCGAGTATAACCCCTATATCTGCTTGATGGCACTTGTCGATAAATTCCATGAATTCGTGCGGATTTCCATAGCGCGATGTGGGTGCATAAAACCCGCAAATCTGGTAACCCCATGACTTCCCAAACGGGTGTTCCATCACGGGCATAATTTCGATGTGCGTGTAATTTAGTTCTTTTACATATGGTATGAGTTTATCTGCCAGCTCCGGGTAGCTCAAAAATCTGCCTTCTTCGTGCCTCATCCACGAGCCTAAATGAACCTCGTATGCATTCACGGGGATGTCGAATGTACCTTGGTTTTTCCTTTTGTTTCTCCATTTTGTATCGCCCCATTTATATCCACTGATGTCGTAGATCATGGATGCTGTTTTTTCATTTGTTTCCGAGAAAAATGCATATGGGTCGGCTTTTAGGATTGTCCCCCAGTGATGTGTCTCTATCGCGTACTTATAACACTGATATGTCTCCACATCTTTGACAGTCACTTCCCATACTCCACCCTCTGATATCACGGTCATAGGGGTTGCGCTCTGATTCCAGTCATTAAAGTCTCCGACCAGACTGACTGCTTTTGCATTTGGTGCCCACACCCTGAATACGGCTACTTTTGTTTTTGAATTGTAGTGACAACCCATGAATTCATATGCCCTGTAGTTAGTGCCTTGATGAAACAAGTAAATGGGAAGTTCGTTTTTTTGAGCCATATTAACGACCATTCCTTTCTCTCCACTTTACTATTCTACTTTGGGATTAATAATATCAGTTTATCAGCATTTTGTCAATTGCAGAAACTTTATTTAGACCGCTCTTTTTTTAGTTTTTCCAGTATTTTAAGTGCTTTTTTGTAATGACCTTTGAAAGCCTTTCCGTATAGTATAGGTTCATCTGTAGGCTCGTAGCCGCATTTTTCATAGATTCCTATTGCCACGTGGCTCCATGTTTGGGTGCTAAGGAAAAAGTCAACATCGCCCTCAACTTCGCAGAGAAGCTGAGTCACTCTTGATGATATAGCCTTGCCAAGCCCGAGTCCTTGATACTGTGGGTCAACGCTGACCCAATGAAGCCATGCGCGCCTTTCGCCCAAAACTTCCGCCCACCATGCAGTGGCTGTCGCCACTTTTTGACCGTTGGGGTTAGAGATAAACAGGCATCGGCGGGGCAGTTCTTCGGGCACATCAAAGTCCTCTTTAAATCGCAAAAGTGCGGCAAATTCATTATCGAACTCTCCCACCGAAGTTTCGATTCTCGCCCAGCACTTTTCATCGCCCTCCTTGTAGAAAACGAACTTATACCCTTCCGGTAGCGAAAATTCGGGTATCGGCGTTCCTGCCGGTCTTTTCATTTTAATTTTCGCAAATTTTACGGTTTTGTCAAGCATAAAAGATTACCTCCGCAAAGCGTTTTTCGTTTATTATCGCAGATGATGAGCTGTTTAGAACTCAATTCTGCTGAAATCCTCAACCGATTCCATCGTAAGAGTCTTTTCCGAGAGCAAACATAACACGGGTTTTGTTGTAAAGACTTCACCATCAGGCACTTTTGCGTTTATTTCATGCTCAGTCGCTCCCGTATCGAGATCGTACTCTACGCCATTTCTGCCGTTATCTCTCCCTGAGTCTTTAAGTACATAAAGCTTCTCAGGTCTTGCTTCTTTCCCATCTCTCTCAATGCTGATGAGACGGTCGTAGCTCATATCATCTTCTTCTCCGCCAAAACGCATACGGTGCTTTTGCCCGTCCATGCCTGTCATTTCGGCAACTGTATTTTTTCTTGTGTTTTTATCGGCTATGAACACGTGCGCATACATCTCTGCTTCTAAATAGCGGCCTGTACCGTTATTTAGTTTCAAAAAGTGGCACAACACGGGAACGCCCGGGAGAGTAAGGTAATATTGAGAATAACTCAGCCCTTTAAATTCATCATGTTTGCTGATTTCCACGTCCATGCGTATTCCTGTCCATACATTGCCTAGAACATCGGTTTCTGTCGTAAACTCAGCTGTGATTTTCTCGCGCAGAGTGAGCCTGTTGCCCAGACGTGAAATTGATGTTTTGATGCCGCCTATGAACGGATTATACCATGACAGAGGCTTAAGCTCAGGGAATCCTGAAAGCAACCATTCTCTATCATCATATTTCAGAGAGTGAACCGTATCTATAAACTTTGGTGAAGCTGAAAACGATATTTTTCCGTTTGTCACGGTGAATACGTCATCTGCTTGCTTGCATGATATTTTTGTATCATCTGTTATCATCACAGCTCTTGATATTTCTTTTTCGCGACCCGAAAGGTTTAAGGAGAAAGCCACTTCTGATAGCCCTGCTTTCTCACGCGAAGTCGTTACTTCGGCGGATACTAACCTGTAGAGGGGAATGGTATCGTCATTTTCATCCTCGTCCTCGTCGTCCTCATCGAATTGCCACGCCAGTTCTACGCTTTCAAACAGTCCGTCTTTTGACGATAGACCAACCGTTCCCTCCCACGGCTTTTGACGGTTGCTTTTCAGCGCGAGTGTCACGGCATCTTGTGAGATAACGGGATTTTTTTCATTTACTATCAGCTCAAGATGGTTTTTTGCAAATGGTATCGTTTCATTGTGCTCTCCAAGCACATAGTTTCTAAACTCGTGGAAACTGCGAAATACACCAAACATAAACACAATCGGTTCAGACTGAAAGCTCTTGCCCGCCCCTATTTCTCCGGCCGGAAATGTAAATGTAAACTCATCGCCCCAACTCACTTTAGGTGTGTACTCTTTCGGCCAGCAAAGACCTGCCGGGCTTTCACAATATGTGTCGAACACCCAGTTTTCGTCGAGTTTTTCAAAAGAAATGCTGTCAAATCCGTAAATCATGGCATCTTTGCCTTCGTGTATATCGCCATCGTAGTGAAATACAGGTCTTTTCCCAATGCTCGACCAAAACACCGATTGCAGCGTGAGATCTAACGGCTTTTTGCCTGTGTTTTCTATGCTGTGGCTTCGCTTTAGAATACCCGCCGAGTCAAATTCGTATATTTCCGTGAGCTTCGCCCCGCTAAACTTCTTTGAAACAAAGTCTGCTTCAAATCTTATGAAAGACCCATTATTAACGGCTCTCACTGCTGCCGGCTCTGCGGTATCAAACTCATCCTCCAGCGGCATTCCGAGCTTTGAAACGATAAACTCGGAGTGTCCTTTCCCGGTGAGGCTGTCAAACACAACCTCATTATCTTTTTTCACCATAGCGAGCCGCCATGTACCGTTGACCGCTCCATATTCCTTGTCTGTCTCATAGTAAAACGAGCCTGTCAGCCCTTGATTTACAAGATGCAGCGGTTTTTCAAAGCTTATTTTCTCACCTGTGTCACTGTATTGTATTTCATATTCCACTATTGCTTTTTCGTAACCGCAAGAGAGTACATCCGCTTCGGTTTTAAGCATCAAATCTTTGCCTTTTTTCAGCTTCCCTTCGATTTTTGTTGTTTCAAAGCGTGTGAGTTTATTTTCAGGTAGTGTAAAGCTCACTGTGGCATCTTTTGATAGGTTGTTTTTTATGTTTATGTAGTGGGTTTCTCTGCTCCCCGGCTTTGCCAGTTGTCTTTTTTCTTTAATGCTCACCTCAATGGGGAATTTTGGTTCTATGCCAAGCCCAAACTCCGCGTGTTTGCCATCGATATAAACATCTGCAAGCACTGCTGGGTGTACGCGCATTGGGTCAAACACTTTATCTATTTTGTCTACGAAAAATTCAGCATTTATGATCTCTTTGCCCTTGACTCCTACGGTCAATCCCCATGTGCCATCAAAACAAACGGGCTTATCCCTTTTTGCTTTTATCTTCACGTCAAGCGGAGTGTTTTTCTTATTCGTAATTTCAAACACACATGGGTACGCAGCTCCAAATGCCGCTTCATGGTCCGTTGCGGTCAATTCGACTCTGTAGTTTTCCGTATCAATGAGCCTTATGCGCCGTCCTGATTTTTCAAAGCCCAGAGTCAGGTACTGCTCGTCTTTTTTCCATTTGTATTCGTAAAGCTCAAACTTATCTTTTTTCACACCGTCAACTTCTATGTCTATTTTTCTTGTGCTGTCTGCATACCAATCCGCTTTTTTGAAAAAGTCTTGCAGTAGCTCTGTACTCAAAATTGTTGGAATGAAGTTGCTCAGAAGTGTTGTATCAGAACGGTCTTCCCACATGAAGCCGCATTTTTTGTACATCGGCATAGCTTTTGTGTTGCCCGGCCATGTGTGCAGGTCAAGCCTTGGCATACCCAGCTCTATAGTTCGCTCCACACAAAGTAGTATAAACTCCTTGCCTATGCCTTTTCCGTGGCAATCAGGCCTGACACTGAGTAGCTGGACATATGCCGTATTTTCATCTTTCCAGTAACGCATCAAACTACAGTAGCCCACCACTTCTTCACCGTCAAGAGCTATATAGACGTTGAAAAATGCCTGACTCTCTTGCTGCGCTATAGCAGTTTCGCGAGTCCAGATTCCATCACCGAAACGCCCGCCCCAGCCTTCGCCGCTTCTGTTCCACATATCGGCAATCGCAGGAGCAAGGCTTTCTTCATATTCGACTATTTTTATTCCACTAGGGAGAGTTTTGTACGTTTTCACTTTGTTTATGCTCACTTTCATAAAGTAATTGTGGATTAAACAAACCACAAAAAGGGTGTGATTTTTTGCTACACACCCTTGTCATATCTATACGTTACGATATCAACAACAGTCGTACCTGCCTATCACTCAGCCGTAAACTCGCCGGCAAGTGATGAAATTGTAGATTTCGCATCACCATAAATCATAAGGGTGTTCGGCATCCCGAACAATTCGTTTTCTATGCCTGAGAAACCTCTGCCTTTGCCGCGTTTTAAAACAAAAACTGTCCTTGCTTCGTATGCTTTAATGATAGGCATCCCGTATATTGGGGATGATTCATCCGTCTCTGCGGCAGGGTTTACTACGTCGTTTGCACCTATGACTATCGCCACATCTTGCATCGGCATGGTCGGGTTCATTTCGTCCATCGTTTTCAGTTGCTCGTAGGGAATATCTGCTTCTGCGAGCAGGACATTCATATGTCCCGGCATACGTCCTGCTACGGGGTGAACACAATGACTTACTTCTGCACCGTTTTCTTCCAGTCTTTCCGCAAGTTCACGCACTACGTGCTGTGCTTGTGCAACTGCCATGCCGTAACCGGGGATAAACACAACAGACTGCGCCGCTTCAAGTATGAGGTATGCATCTTCGACCGATATGGACTTCGGCTCTGCACCGGGTCCTTTGCTGCTCGCTGTGTCGGTGGCTCCAAAGCCGCTGAACAAGAGATTACCCAGACTGCGGTTCATTGCCTTACACATTATGAGGGTAAGTATTACGCCTGATGCACCGACCAAAGCACCCGTGACGATAAGCATCGTGTTTTCGATAATAAATCCTGCCATTGCAACGGCTATGCCTGTAAGGCTGTTGAGCAGTGATATAACCACAGGCATATCTCCACCGCCTATCGGCAACACGAAAGTAATACCAAAAACAAATGCAATCGAGGCAAGGGTTATAACTGCTATGAATGTTGTCTGCGCATCAAATGCAGGAACTACGTAGATTACCATTGCAATGAGTGCTGCTATGAGCAAGATAGCGTTGATAATCGTCTGCCCTTTGAACACTATGGCTCTGCCTGTTATTTTTTCCGAGAGCTTACCCCACGCAAGCATAGAACCTGTGAATGTGATTGTTCCGATAAATATTGCAAGTGATGTGGAAATATCGTGTACCAAATCGTAGACGTAGCCGCCATCTGCTGTGTAGAGTAGATAAAACGATGAAAATGCCACAAGTGCAGAAGCCAGTCCGCCAAAGCCGTTAAACAAAGCCACGAGTTCGGGCATTCCTGTCATTTTGACCTTCTTAGCCCACGTAAGCCCTATTATTGAGCCTATAAAAATTGCAAGAAAACTCCAGAAAAATCCATTTCGCAGTACATTGGTTGCATCCCATGAATCTAACACTCGCCCGTCAAAGAACACCGCTATTACCGCTACTACCGTTCCTGCGGCGGATATTAACATTCCGCGCCTTGCCGTGTCGGCTTTACCGAGCATTTTTATTCCAAGTATCGTACAAACACTTGCGACCATGTATGCAAGGTTGTTGATGTCGGAGAGGTTTAGGTCTTGAATCATTGCTTTTTACCCTCCTTTTTCTTAAACATACCGAGCATTCTGTCTGTGACCGCATAGCCACCGACTGTGTTTATTGTTGCAAGTACAATCGCGGCGAAAGATAAACCAAGTACAAGCGGGTCATCGGTACTGGTTGCACACACAACCAGCGCACCCAGCACTGTTATTCCGGATATGGCGTTTGTTGCCGACATCAGCGGAGTATGTAGCTGCGAAGGTACTCTTGAAATGAGTTCCCTCCCAAGAAATGTCGCTATTATTAGGATAAAAATCAGTAATAAAAATACCATGTTGACCCTCCTATTTAAACCGCTCGTCAAGTATCTGCCCATCCGCAGTTATCAAGCAACTTGATATTATGTCGTCTGTTGTGTCCAGTTTAAATGTTTTGTTTTCCGTGTCCCAGAAATGTTCTAAAAAGGCGAATATATTGCCTGAGAACATATTCGATGCATCTTTTGGCACATGGCGCTCCAGTCGGTCTCCGCTGATTATCATCACTCCGCTGTCGAGAATTACATCCTCGCCGGGATCCGATCCCTCGACATTTCCTCCTGTCGCCACTGCCATATCGACGATTATCGAGCCGGGTTTCATGTCAGCTATCATGTCCTTTGTGAGAAGCATCGGTGCTTTTCGCCCGAACACTTTTGCTGTTGTAATTACTATGTCTGATTGTGCGCAAACCTTAGCTTGACCCTGTCTCTGCTTTTCAACTTGCTCGGGGGTCAGTTCTTTTGCATAACCTTGTTCGGTTTGTCCCATTTCGCCCAAGTCTATTTTCACAAATTTCGCTCCAAGTGATTTAACTTCTTCTTCTACCACCGGGCGAGTGTCAAACGCTTCTACTCGTGCGCCAAGCCTTTTGGCTGTGGCTATCGCTTGCAGCCCTGCCACACCAACGCCGATTATGAATACTCTCGCCGGAGATATTGTCCCTGCGGGAGTCATCATCATTGGGAATAGTTTAGGCAGCCGCGATGCGGCAAGAAGTACCGCATAATAACCTGCCAGTGATGCTTGTGAGCTTTGGATATCCATTTTCTGCGCAATTGTTGAGCGTGGCATCATTTCAAGGCTTACTAACCTTATCCCCGCTTCTGCATATTCTTTTACCGCTTCTTTTTCGTTGAATACATCAAATGAACTGATGTGCAGTACACCTTGCCGTATGCCGTTTACATTGTCGGGCTTGTTTATGCGTACAACTATATCGCCAAAGTCGTAGCCGTCAAAGACTGTTTCGACTATTTTTGCACCCGCCTCTGCATAGTCCTCGTCGCTACAGGCTATGTTCTCCCCCGCTCCGCTTTGCACGGCAACTTCAAAGCCCAGCTCTGTCAGCTTCTTGATATGCATTGGCACTAACGCTACACGGGTTTCCTCAGGCGCTGTCTCCTTACACAAAAAGACTTTATTCACACACATTCCTCCCTATCCAACTTTTATGCAGATTTGATTTTGACTTATTCTATCGGATTGTTAGTGCATAGTCAAGGGATTAACGTGTCTTTTCTATAGTTATTTCTGTGGTTATTTCCACTCAAAAAACTCTGTGCGGCTTTCAACTTAAATTGAGAGAGCAGCTGCTCAAGCGCATCTGATTGATCGCTCATTTCTTGCGATGCGGCCGCCGATTCCTGTGCTGTTGCGCTGTTTTGCTGAGTTACTTGAGCCACTTGATCTATTCCTGTATTTATTTGTTCAATACCGGCAGTCTGTTCCTCGGATGACCTGGCTATTTCCTTCACAAGATTGTTGCTCTCTCCAATGCCCGCAACTATCTCAGCAAGACTTTCAGATGTCTCGTCGGCAATTTTTGAACCCAGTTCGGCTTTTACCATCGAGTCTGCAATGAGGCTTTCTGTGTCTTTTGCAGCTTCTGCGCTCTTTGCCGCAAGGTTTCTGACTTCCTCAGCGACTACGGCAAACCCCTTGCCGTGCTGTCCGGCTCTTGCTGCTTCAACAGCGGCGTTTAGCGCGAGGATGTTTGTCTGGAAAGCTATGTCGTCTATCGACTTTATGACCTTGCTTATGTTCTGGCTGGATTCATTTATATCTTTCACCGCCATCATCATTTCATTCATCTGACCGCTTCCCTTTTCCGCGCTGGTTCTTATATCGTTTGCGAGCATTGCGGCACGACCTGCCATGTCCGCGTTTTCCTTCGTCTTTTGTGCTATGGCTGTTATGGACGACGACAGCTGCTGGACTGATGCTGCTTGCTCTGTGCTGCCCTGTGCCAGCGATTGGCTGCCGCCGGCTATGTGCTTTGAGCCCGACGAAACCTGTCCGGCAGATGCACCTATTTCATTTAACGTGTCATTGAGCTTCTCATTCATAAGATGCAGCGAGTTTCCAAGCACATCTTCCTTTGACAAAATCGTTATTTCCAAGGTCAAATTACCATTTGCCACAGTCTCAAGTTCCTCACTGAAAGAGTCAAGCCTCTTAAATAACTCAACGACAGCATTAAAACTTTGCCCTATCTCATCTCTGCGTATTCCATATTTTGAAACAGCAGCACTATCCTCTTCGTGCAGTTTTATACCACCTGTGCTGCTAAATCTATGTATGAGTTTATTCAGCGCAGTAAATGGCTTCGCGAAGGTTCTTCCCACAAAAAAGCTTATAAGCACAACCAATCCAAAGGCAAAGACAAAGATTACTACGAATCTGATTAACGATGCCACTATCTCTGAGGTATACTCACTATTCGGAACCAGCGCAAGCAACATATAGTCGTTAACCAGCGTTTCATAAACCATGACATAGCGCACACCGCCCAGCATAACATTCGCAAAGTTGTCATCGGCTGCGTTTGCAGCCGCCATAATTGCGCTTCTGTCGGCACTGCTCAGTGCAGTTACTCGCCCACTTGTTTCAAAAAATTCACCACGGTCGCTGACCAGTGCGGCAAAGCCTGTTTCATAGTATTGAGCGTTCCCGACTGCACTCAGAACTCTTTCTGACGGCATGGCAGATCTGTCCGCCTCAACAATGTAAAGGTTGCTTTCGGTTGACAAGCCTGAAATCTCCCTGAGCAGACTAAGGCGTGACACTTCGGTTATTTCTTCAATGATACGAGTCTGCATGTATACAGCAATTATTATACCAACTATAATTACGGTTGTGCAAACGATAAACGAGACCCTTCCGGTCAAACTCTTAAAATTAAGCATATAATACCTCTCCTCAATTTTTCAGCAATTTTGGCATTTACTCCTATTTTACTTAAATTTTACGTTAGTATAGTATACTGTATTCTAACAAGTTAAGCAAACATAGTTTAACAAAACTAAGTTATAGTACAGACCTAGCCGAAAATAGTGTTCACAAAAATTTTAAAAAAAGGCTTGCAAATGCGTAATGTGTGTGATATTATACCAACGTACTGGCAATTCGTGCTACTACGGTGTGTCGCAGTCTCAATGAGTGGGAAACTATCCCCACTCTTTTTTCTGCAAACACCACCGCACCATTTTTTGATGAAGGAGTAATCGTAATGAACGCCGAATTTTTCGCTGCTATTGCGGACATTGAGAAAGAAAAAGGTATTCCTCAGTCTTATATGCTCGAGAGGATTGAACAGGCTTTGCTTGCCGCTCTTAAAAAGGATTACCCCACTCAGGCGGAATGCGCCAGAGTGGCTCTTGACCCTGTAGAAAAAACTGTGGATATGTTTATGCAGCAGGAAGTTGTTGAAGAAGTGGAAAATCCCGTCACTCAGCTTACTGTTGAGGATGCAAGCAAAATCAAGCCTGGGGCGCAGATTGGCGATTTCATCAACGAAGCTGTTGATACGACCAAATTTGGGCGTATTGCCGCTCAAGCCGCTAAACAGGTTATTATCCAAGGTATCCGTGAGGCTGAGCGCAATATTGTCTACGATGAGTTTACTTCCAAAGAACATGAGATTCTCACGGGAGTCGTATCCCGTATTGACCCGCGGACGGGTGGTGTTTCTATTCAAATCGGTTCCGGCTCTGAGCATACGGAGGCCATGCTTTCTTCGGGAGAGAGAATTCCGGGTGAGCCGCTTCATGACGGTGATAGGATAAAAATCTATGTCATTGAGGTTAAAAAGACAACAAGAGGGCCGCAGATTCTTATTTCCCGCACACACCCCGGTCTTGTAAAAAAACTATTTGAGCTTGAAGTTCCTGAGATTGCTGAAGGCATTGTTGAAATTAAAAGTATTGCCCGTGAAGCCGGAAATCGTTCAAAGATTGCCGTTTTGTCCAATGACTCTGATGTTGAACCTATTGGGGCTTGTGTCGGCTCTAAGGGTGTCCGTGTAAATACTATTGTAAACGAATTGGGCGGAGAGAAGATTGACATAGTCAGATACAGCGAAGACCCTACCGAATATATCGCTTCTGCACTTGCTCCTTCTGAAGTTATCGAAGTAATTATGTATGACGATGGTAAGTCCAGCCGTGTCATAGTGCCGGACAATCAGCTATCCCTTGCTATTGGCAAAGAAGGACAGAATGTGCGCCTTGCAGCACGTCTCACAGGATTTAAAATTGATATTAAATCTGAAAGTCAGGCACAGGGTGAGCCGTAGGGGACACAGTCCTACGCACACGTGTTTAGAGGTGAGCCATGAGCAGTAAAAAGCCGGAGCGGATGTGCATTGCATGCCGCACAATGATGGATAAGACGGAGCTATTTCGCATCGTTATGTCGCCCGAAGGGGAAATATCTATTGACCGTAACGGTAAAAAACCCGGGCGCGGAGCATATTTGTGTAAAAGCGAATTGTGTTATAAAAACGCTTTGAAGTCAAAAGCATTGTCGAGAGCTTTTAAAGCTCCGATATCCGGTGAAATACTACAGTCGATGGAAGTGCTTTATGGATCGAATTCTTAATTTGCTCGGAATCGCCAAAAAGGCAGGGAAACTTGCGATTGGCTCGGAAGCTGCCGCTCAAGCTGTGCAAGCTGGCTCAGCAGCTCTGGTTATAACTGCAAGCGATGCCTCCGATGGCTCAAAAAGGCGAGCAAAAGCAAATACAGGCGAAAACCGTGTTGAATACTTGTCAGTTCCATACACCAAGTTTGAGCTAGGAAATATAACAGGCAGAGGCTCGCCGGGAACTGTAGCAATTTTAGATAAAGGGCTCGCAAATTCGTTTTCAGAAAAGCTTAAACTGGCTCAAAGCGCAAAGGAGAGTGATGCATTATGAGTACAATGTTCAAATACAGAGTTCATGAAGTCGCAAAGGATTTCAAGATGCAGACAAAGCAAATAACAGAAATCCTGACAAAGTATGCCGAGACCCCGAAAAATCATATGCATATACTTTCTATCTCTGAGCTTGATATCATTTTTGAGTACCTGACTTCTCACAATCAGGTGGAAGATGTAAGTGATATTTTTACCGATTCTGTTGCTTCTGTAACTCAGGCTAAACCTGCGGGTGAAAATGACTCGGAGAAAGCAAAGGCAGAAACCGTGAGTGTCACGCACGATGCCACACCAGTTTCCCCGGCTCTTTCTTCAACCCCAACCACAGCTACTGTAGATTCTGCCGATACTCGCAAAGCTCCGAAAAAAGCCGACAAGCCTTTTATGCCACACAGGGTTCCGCAAAAACGTGTCATAGATACTTCAGGCGCTACGATAAATCTTTCCAAATATGACGAACGTCTGGATAACTTGGTGCCTGAGCGCGCTGAGAAGATGACACGCGGCAAAGAGAAAATCGTCAGAAAGGCTCGCACTCCACAGCAATCCATGGCTCACGGTGCAAAAAAACGCCAGGAAGAGCGAGACAGGATGCACAGGCTTCAACTTGAAGTCGCTAAGAAAGCTCAGCTTAAAGTTATGATTCCCGATGAAATAAGCGTTGGAGAGCTTTCATCTCGCATGAAGAAAACAGGCGCGGAAGTCGTTCGCCAGCTTATAAAAATGGGAGTTATGGCATCTGTTTCCGATATTATCGACCATGATACTGCCGCTTTGGTTGCCATTGAGCTTGGCTGCAAAGTTGAAAAAGAAGTTGTAGTCACAATCGAAGAACGCCTTATCGACGACAGCGTGGACACTGAGGCAGACCTCGTGGCGCGCGCCCCTGTCGTTGTCGTTATGGGTCACGTTGACCACGGAAAAACCTCGCTTCTCGACAGGATTCGCAAAGAGAGTGTTGCTTCAGGTGAAGCAGGCGGCATTACACAACATATAGGTGCTTACCAAACTTCTATTCACGGCAATCCCATCACATTTCTTGACACACCCGGGCATGAAGCGTTTACCGCCATGCGTGCGCGCGGAGCCAGTGTCACGGATATAGCCATACTGATTGTCGCCGCAGACGATGGCATAATGCCACAAACTATTGAATCTATAAACCACGCAAGAGCAGCATCCATTCCCATTATTGTTGCGATAAACAAGATAGATGTTGCAGGTGCAAACCCTGATAAAATCATGCAGCAACTCACCGAATATGAGCTTGTGCCCGAGGAATGGGGCGGTGATACAATTGTATGTAAAATCTCGGCAAAAAAAGGCGAAGGTATAGACCATCTGCTTGAAATGATTATATTAACCGCAGAAATTGCGGAGCTTAAAGCAAATCCGAAACGTCTTGCCCGCGGTACTGTCATCGAAGCGAGGCTCGATAAGGGCAGAGGTCCGCTCATGACTGTTTTAATTCAAAACGGCACCTTAAAGCAAGGAGACACTATTATTGCAGGCTCTGCAGTTGGAAATGTACGTGTTATGGTGACCGACTCCGGCGAGCGGCTCGAAGAGGCCGGGCCGTCTGTGCCTGTAGAGATTTCCGGTATGTCTGAGGTTCCGGATGCAGGTGATATGTTCAATGTTGTCACCGATGAGCGTATGGCGAAAGAACTTGCAGAGGAACGCAAAGAAGTCAAGCGCAGTATGACCACAGGAACTGTTAAGGTTTCTCTTGAGGATTTGTTCTCCAGAATTCAGCAAGGCGAGCTTAAAGACCTCAATATTATTGTCAAAGCCGACGTTCAAGGCAGTGCTGAGGCTATTAAGGCCTCTCTCGAAAAACTTACGAACGAAGAAGTCCGTGTACGTGTTATCCATTCGGGTGTCGGTGCTATCACCGAATCCGACATCATGCTCGCCTCTACAAGTGGTGCTATTATCGTCGGATTTAACGTACGCCCCGACAACTCCGCACGAGACAGCGCCATGCGCAGTAATGTCGATATGCGCATGTACCGTGTAATTTACGATTGCATCAATGAAATTGAACTTGCCATGAAAGGTATGCTCGCACCTAAATACCAAGAGGTTGTTCACGGTCATGCGGAAGTACGTGAGTTGTTCAAATCATCTGCTGTCGGAACCATCTGCGGTTGTTATGTGCAGAGCGGCAAAATTATCCGCAACGGTCAAGCTCGTCTTGTCAGAGACGGTATCGTCATTCATGAGGGTGAAATTTCATCTCTGCGCAGGTTTAAAGACGATGTAAAAGAGGTTGCCACAAACTATGAGTGCGGCATTTCACTTGATAAGTTCGATGATATTAAACTGAGCGATGTTATAGAATGTTATGCAATGGAGGAAGTCCCGCATGCCTAAGTCTATTTTGCGCATCAACGAAGACATTTCGCGCGAACTTTCTGCGCTGCTCCGCAACATTAAAGACCCTCGTGTAAATCAGGGGATGATTAGTGTTACTTCTGTTGAGACTTCAAGTGATTTAAGTCATGCCAAGGTCTACTTGAGCGTTTTCAATCTTAAGTCACGTGACGATTTCATGAAAGGTATCAAGTCAGCTTCGGGACATTTGCGTTTTGAGCTGGGCCACGCTCTGAAGCTCAGACATACTCCTGAACTGATTTTTGAATTAGATAAGTCGCTTGAGCACGGTGCTAAGATTAACTCTATCTTGAGTGAGCTTAACATAACGCCTGATGAGGAAGGTAAAGTTGATGAGTGATATGTTTACACCTGCTGAAGCTGCACTATGGCTAAAAGATAGAGATAACTTTCTTATTCTAACTCACAGACGCCCCGATGGTGATACTTTGGGCTGTGCAGGCGCTCTGGCTGTGGGTCTCAGGGAGTTTGGGAAAACCGCATATGTACTTGAGAACGTGGAGGCAACTCCGCGTTATGCGCCTTTTGTAGATGATTGCTGGGCTCCTGATGGGTACTCTTTTGATCATATCATTGCCGTTGATACCGCCTCGACAGATCTCTTCACTGAAAATGCGAGAAAGTATAAAGACAGCGTTTCACTTTGCATTGACCATCACGGTTCAAACACAGGCTATGCAAAAAATCTCTGCCTTGTACCAGATGTTGCAGCTTGCGGAGAAGTGGTCTACGAAATCCTCATGATCTTGACCGGGAAAGTCAGCAGCGATTCTGCCGAGCGTTTGTACGTTGCTATTTCTACTGACACCGGCTGTTTTTCTTTTGGTAATGTCACACCCAATACTTTTGCAGTTACTGCTAAACTCGCTGACACAGGAGTGCCTATAGCTACTCTCAACAAACGCCTGTTCAGGTCAAGGTCCCCCGGACGTGTACTACTTGAGGGATTGCTTACTTCTGATATCGGTTTTTTCTTCGGTGGCAAAGTGGCAATCGCTTGCATTACGCGTGATATGATAGAAACTTCAAATGCCACGGAAGATGATATGGATAATATAGCCGAGGTTGCTGCAGGCATTGAAGGAGTTTGCATGGGTATAACCATCCGCGAACTTTCTTCCCTCAATGATTGCAAGATTTCAGTTCGTTCTGTAGAGCCTTATGATTCAAACGCCGTTTGCAGGCGTTTTGGTGGCGGTGGTCACAGGTCTGCCGCAGGCTGCACCTTCAAAAAAACAATAGACGAAATCAAGTCTTTGCTTTTAGATGTATTAAAGGAGATTTTCGATTAGCTTGTTTAGTGGGATACTTGTTATCGACAAACCCAAAGAGTGGACTTCGCATGATGTTGTTGCGAAGTTACGGGGTATTCTCAGACAAAAGCGAATTGGACATGGTGGCACACTTGATCCTATGGCGACCGGTGTGTTGCCTGTTTTTGTCGGGCGAGCTACTCGTGCTGCCGAGTTTTGTGAAAACGCGGAAAAAGAGTATATCGCAGAGATTAGTCTTGGAATTGTCACCGATACGCAGGATATTACCGGAAGTATACTCGAAAGAAATAAAGTGACCGTTTCGGTCATCAATTTGATTGATATTTTACCTCAATTTCGTGGTAAGCAAAAACAAATCCCCCCTATGTACTCTGCTGTTAAGCAAGGCGGTAAAAAACTCTATGAACTTGCCCGAAAAGGCATTGAAGTTGAGCGTAAGCCGCGAGATATTTTCATTTCAAAGCTGGAGTTGCTTTCGACAGAGGCAGAAGCTCATTATACTTTAAACATCGCTTGCTCAAAGGGAACGTATATACGCACACTTTGCCATGATATAGGTGCAGCTCTTGGCTGCGGCGCTGCACTTTCATCTCTGCGGCGCACCCGTGCAGGAGTATACACTATTGACAAAACCATCACACTTTACGAGGTTTCAGCGGCTGCTTCAAGCGATACTCTTGATAATATCCTTTTACCTGTTGACAGCATTTTTTCAGAAATTCCTGACATCACGCTCGGCGAATCTGATTCACGCAAAGTAAAAAACGGTGTGCGCATTGAGTTTTCAGGCTGTG